>Ga0256834_1000551_pt1 | contig 26769 bp, 25 predicted proteins | sample 4281140metaG_FD_190536 | JGI IMG/M metagenome (GOLD analysis project Ga0256834, IMG submission 190536) | Hydrothermal vent microbial communities from East Pacific Rise, Pacific Ocean - 4281-140 | ecosystem: Environmental > Aquatic > Marine > Hydrothermal vents | place: Pacific Ocean: East...
CAGCGAAGCGAAGGTCAACGAATACGGTGATCTGACTATAGAGGTTTTCCCTAAAGAAGAAAAAGCGCTGCTCAAAGAGCAAAAGACGGCTTTGATGGCCAATAGGCTCTCTTTCGTGGCTTCGAAAATGGGCCATATGTTAAAAAGAACGGCCGTTTCTGTCAATATAAAAGAGAGAGAGGACTTCTCATGTGCGATTTTCGACGCTAACGGAGATCTAGTTTCCAGCGCTCCGCACATTCCGGTCCATCTGGGCTCAATGAGCAGCGTGGTAAAAAGTATCGCCGAGAGATTTTCGGATTCGAACATTTGCGATGAGGTTACCTTTATAACCAATGCGCCGTACGAGGGTGGCTCCCATCTGCCGGATATAACCGTCGTAACTCCCTTTTCGGAAAATGGCAGGGTTCGTTTTTGGGTGGCCAGCAGAGGCCATCACGCCGATATAGGCGGGTCCGTGCCGGGATCGATGCCCCCTTTTTCCACAGCTTTGAAAGATGAGGGGGCGGTGATAGAGGCTTTCGAGATTCTCAAAAACGGATATTTCAATCAAGAACGGATAGTCAAGATTCTGCGCGAAGCCGGAGCGAGAAGGATAGAGGACAACATAAACGATATCAAAGCTCAGATTTCCGCCAATATGGAAGGGCTCAGAGGGGTTTTGGAGCTATACGAGCGCTACGGCGAGGAGCTCTATCTGTTTTTTGAGAGGATCAAAGCCTATAGCGAAGAGAGGGTCAGATCGTTTTTTGCCGCTTTTGGCGAGAGGGTTTTTAAGGCAAGGGATTATCTAGACTGCGGAGCGGAGATATCCTTGGAGGTAACGGTTTCGAAAAAGGGTGAAGCGGTTTTTGATTTTAGGGGAACTTCAAAGGAGCTGCTCACAAACCAGAACGCGCCCGAATCCGTTGTCAGATCCGCGGTAATTTACGCTATAAGGGTGATGATTCAAGAGGATATTCCCCTAAACGAAGGGATTTTGGCTCCGGTAGAGATAGTTTTGCCTAAGGGGAGTCTTCTCTTCCCTTCCAAGGAGGCGGCGGTGGCCGGCGGTAACGTTACCACTTCGCAAAGAGTGGTGGACACGATTTTCAAGGCCTTCGAGTTTTGCGCGGCTTCTAACGGATGTATGAACAACGTTATGTTCGGAGACGAGAGTTTCGGATATTACGAGACCATCGGCGGCGGAGCCGGAGCGTGCGAGAACAGTCACGGCGAAGACGGAGTACATACACATATGACCAATACAAAAATAACCGACGTAGAGACTCTGGAGAGAGAGTATCCGGTGAGAGTTCGCACTTTCAGGCTCAGAAAGGGCAGCGGGGGAGAAGGAAAATTCAGAGGCGGGGAGGGGATAGAGAGAAGTTTCGAGTTTCTAAAGGATCTGGATCTGTCCGTTCTCAGCGAGAGGAGGGTCTTTTCCCCTTACGGTCTAAAGGGCGGGGAGTGCGGAAAGAGGGGCGAAAATCTGCTTGTAAGCGGAGAGAGAGTGGTCGATCTGTGCTCCAGAGCCAAAGTTCGGGTAAAAAGGGGAGATATTTTTATTATCAAAACTCCAGGAGGCGGAGGTTATGGAGAAAAATAGTTCGATATGCGCAAAAAAGATCTTTTGGATATAATCGGATTTAAGTGAAAACTGGCAGAAGAATCTCGAAAGGAGAGAGATGAGAACGCTTTACGAAGATATAAGATTCTTAAAAGAGAGAATCGATAATCCGGAACTTATGGAGGTATTGAGGGGACTTGAAAAGAAGATCGCTCTTTTGAGAACCCAAAAGGGGTTGAGACAGCTGGTCAAAAAAAAGAAGATCTCAAAGGCTATCAGATACGTGGAGTATGAAAATGAGTTGACAAAACTTCAGATAGAGCTCATAAAGATGCAAAACTGGATATTTGAGAATAAAAAGAGGGTGATGATCATTTTCGAAGGTAGAGATGCCGCCGGAAAAGGCGGAGCCATAAAGCGTTTCGCTATGCATCTAAACCCCAGAAAGTATAGAGTCGTCGCCTTGCCTGCTCCTACGGAGGTTGAAAAGGGTCAATTCTATTTTCAGCGCTATTTCCAGCATCTGCCGAATCCCGGAGAGATCGCGTTTTTTGACAGAAGCTGGTACAACAGGGCGATCGTCGAGCCCGTATACGGCTTCTGTTCGGCGGAACAGTACGAAAAGTTTATGAAAGAAGTTCCGGAAATAGAGCACGCTTTGATAGACGACGGAATAATTTTGATAAAATTTTGGTTTTCCATCTCCAAAGAGACTCAGAAAAAGCGGTTCGAAGAGAGAATGAGAAACCCTTTAAAGCAGTGGAAACTGAGTCCGGTAGACAAAAAGGCCCAGGAGCTGTGGGAGGAAATAACCAAATATAAAGAGGCGATGTTCAGCAGAACCCACACCGCCTACAGCCCGTGGATAATAGTGAACTCCAACGACAAAAAGACCGCGCGCCTGGAATCGATCAGATACGTGCTTTCCCAGGTGCCCTACGAGGGAAAAGAGAGCGCCAAGGTCTCTTTGATACCTGATCCGGACATCGTTCAGAGATATCACAGAAAAAACGTGCAGATTGACGCGTGAGCCTTTTGGTATAATCGTAAACATGAGGGTTTAAAAGGAGGAGCATGAAACTCTTTATTACCGGCATAGGCAGCGGTTTAGGGGAGGCTTTGGCCGAACTGTATCTGCAAAGCGGAGCCAGGGTGTACGCTCTTGGCAGAAAACTGCCTCCGTCTTTGGAAGGGTATGAGAATTTGAGTTTTTGCGAAATAGATCTAAGAGCCCTTGAAAAGATAGAAGGCGCGATGGAGAAAACTGTTGGAGACGATCAGGTAGATCTGGCCGTTTTGAACGCCGGGACGGTCGGCGAACTAAAGGATATGAGCGAAACTTCGCTCTTTGAGATCCAAGAGGTGATGGCTTTGAACGTTTGGGCTAACAAAGTTATTTTGGATCACTTCAAAAAGAGCGGAGCCAGACAGATAGTGGCCATCAGCAGCGGCGCCAGCGTAAGCGGCAGCAGAGGGTGGAACGCTTATGCGATCAGCAAAACTTCGCTGAATATGTTGATTAGACTCTACGCCCAGGAGATGCCTGCTTCGCACTTGATATCCCTGGCGCCGGGATTGATAGAGACGCCGATGATGAAGAGCATTCTCTCTGAACGTAACGAAGAGAGATTTCCGGTGGTAAAAAGATTAAAAAACTCTTCGAGACTCGATCCTAAGACGGCGGCCAGAATATTGAGCGACAGTTTTGCTAAACTGCTGGAATACCCCAGCGGCACCTACGTGGATATAAGGGAGATGTAGGCGATGCGCTGGTTTTTGCTGTTGACGCTTCTTTTTTCGGCTTTGGCGGCCGATATAACCGTCGCCGCGGCCTCTAACGTACGTTACGCCCTCGAGGAGCTGGCCGATAGGTTCGAGGCTAAAGAGGGCGCAAAAATAAAGATAGTGACCGCTTCCAGCGGGAAACTGGCCGCTCAGATAGTGCACGGGGCCCCTTATGACGTCTTTCTTTCTGCTGATATGAAATATCCAAGCTATCTGTACAAACGAGGGCTCGGAGCCGAAAAGCCGAAAGTTTACGCTGAGGGGAGATTGATATTTTGGAGTATGAAAATAGGAGGCGAAAGTGCACAGCAGATGGTCCTGTCATGCTCTAAAATAGCTCTGCCCAATCCAAAAAACGCTCCGTACGGTCGGGCGGCAATAGAGTTTTTAAAAAAAGCCGGGCTTTATGAAGAGGTCAAAGAAAAAATCGTTTTTGCCCAAAACGTCTCCCAGTCGAGTCAGTATATCCTATCAAAGGCCGCGGACGGAGGATTTAGCGCGGCTTCGATAGTGGCCGATCCCGATATAAAAGGCAAAGGGAACTACGTATTGATAGACGATTCGTTTCACTCTCCCATTTTACAGGGTGCGTTGCTGGTAAAAAGTGGCGGCGACAACAAAGAGGCGAGGGAGTTTTACGCCTTTTTGTTTTCCGAAGAGGCGGCCTCTATTCTTAAAAAGTACGGTTACGGCGTAAAATGAACAAAATAGAGGTGGAGATCGAGGCTATAGAGCGGGAAGGGGATTTTCTCTTTGTAACCATGAGAAAAGGCGAGAGAAATTTCTACTCCCTTTTTCTGCTGGATCAAGAGGAGTGTCCCTCTTTTTTGAAAAAGGGCAACAGGGTATATATGGTATTCAAGGAGAGCGAAACGGCGGTTTCGACAAAAAGGTGCGAACTCTCCTTTAGAAATCTATTTTACGGCCAGGTGATCGATATACAAAGGAGCAAAATAATGGCTCTTTTGAAGGTGGACACCCAAGAAGGCGAGATATCCTCTATTATAACCTTGAAATCTTTGCGAGAGCTCGATATCGCCTTGGGTAGCGGAGTATATATTTACGTTAAATCCGGAGAAGTCTCCATAATGGAGTGTTGATGCAGGAGGAGTTTGTACAGACGCTTCTTTTGACTTTTAAGCTGGCTTTTTTGACGACTCTTTTATTGCTTGTTATGGCGGTGCCAGTTGCTTATTGGCTCTCTTTGAGCAGATCCAGGCTAAAACCGCTCTACGAGGCGGTATTTAGCATGCCTTTGGTGCTTCCTCCCACGGTTTTGGGTTTTTATCTTTTGCTTCTCTTTTCGCCCGAAGGTATTTTGGGATCTTTTTTGGAGGAGCGTCTGGGGATAAAGGCGGTATTTAGTTTCGAGGGGCTGGTGATAGCTTCCGTTATATACTCCTTTCCTTTTATGTCTCAGCCCGTACAGTCCGCTTTCGAGTCCCTGCCCAAATCTCTGCGGGAGGCTTCCTATACGCTGGGTAAAGGGAGAGTGGAGACATTTTTTAAAGTGTTGCTTCCCAATATAAAACCCTCTTTGCTAAGGGGCACTATTTTGGCTTTTGCCCATACGGTCGGAGAGTTCGGCGTCGTTTTGATGATCGGCGGCAATATTCCGGGAGAGACCAGAGTGGCGTCTATAGCGATATATGACGAGGTTGAGGCTCTAAACTACGATATGGCCAACAAATATGCGCTGGTTTTGGTGGTTGTGGCTTTTTTGGTGCTTGCGGCTCTGTTTGCGCTGGAGAGAAAAAGAAGATGATTTATGCGGATCTCTATAAACGGATAGGCGATTTCGTTTTGGAATTTTCCATCGAAATAAAAAAAGGCGGATTTACGGCGCTATTTGGCAGATCAGGCGCTGGGAAGAGCACCGTTTTGAGGCTAATAGCCGGATTGGAGAAGCCGGACAGAGGCTATATTAGCGTCGACGGCGAAGTATGGTTTGACAGCGAAAAAGGGATCGATTTGCCGGTTAGAAAAAGAGATATCGGTTTTCTGTTTCAAGATTACGCCCTCTTTCCCAATATGACCGTCAGGGAGAATCTACTCTATGCCAAAAACGATCCTCAAAGGGCCGATTTTTTACTGAAAATATCTCAGATGGAGGGATACGGCGACAGACTTCCCTGCGAGCTCTCCGGCGGCCAAAAACAACGAGCGGCGCTAGCCAGGGCTCTGATGAGATCTCCAAAGATACTGCTTCTTGACGAACCGATGTCGGCCCTCGATCCCGTTACCAGAACTCTTTTGCAAAATGAGCTTTTAAACATCAAGACTCTTTTGGGCGTTACCGTTTTGATGGTCACTCACGAGTTTTCAGACATATACGCCCTTTGCGACGAGGTTGCGATTATCAAGGAGGGCAGATCGGTAATCCGCGGCACCCCCGATAAGGTTTTCGGCATGGGCAGGACTTTATCCTCATTCAAGATCGAGGCTACTGTTTTAAAGATAGAGAAAGAGGGGTTTTTGGCCGTCGTGACCATGAGAGTATTCGATCAGATCGTCAAAAGTACGGTAACGGCCAAGGAGGCTGACGAGTTAAATGCCGGAGACAGAGTATTTATAATCTCCAAGGCTTTCAATCCGATAATCAAAAAGGTCGACTTCAGGGCAGTTTGAGTTCGTAGCTCTCTCCGTATCCGTGGAGAGGATCGAATGCCCTGAGAAACAGTCTCTCTTTGTCTGTTTCAAGGCCTATAAATTCGCTTTTGATATATGGAGCCGATTTTAAATCGTGAACTATTCTGACGGCCAGAACTTTGCGCCCCTCCTCAAGTATCTCCCATCTCACCACCCTGTGATCCAAAGAGGTGTCGTTGTGTTTGATAGTGGCGTATATGGCGTATTCGCCGTTTTCCAATCTTTCGGCCTCGGCCGATACTATTTGCGGAGAGTCGGCCCACAAAAGCTGGAGAGTGAGCAAAAAGAGCGCGAATCTTCTCATCGTATATCCTTTTGGGTAGAATTTTATCCAAAATTTGGAACGCTTTTGTAAAAGTTTGATATACTTTTTTAAATTTTCAAGGAGCCGTTATGAGAGGTTTTTTTCTATATCTTGTCGTTTTGGCGGCCGTTTTCGTTATTTTTCAGATCATTCCCTCATACGAAAAGAGCAATCCGCCTACCGATAAGTCGAAAGAGATAGAGTTGCCTCCAAAGGTTGCCGAGATTTTTAAAAGAAGCTGTTACGACTGCCACTCTAACGAGACGAGATGGCCGTGGTATGCGGACGTAGCGCCTATGAAGTGGGTTGTTAGGAGAGACGTGGTAGAGGGCAGAAAAGCTTTGAACTTCAGCGTCTGGAACGATTATCCACCTCAAAAGCGCGAAAAATTGAAAAGATCGATATATAGGAGCGTGAATTTGGCTATGCCTTTGCCGCAATATCTATGGCTCAATCCCGAAGCCAGACTCTCCCAAGAGGATAAAAAGATCGTCAGGGAGTGGGCCAGCGACGGGAAGGGTTATATGAAAATAGAGATAAGATAGCTCTAGTTCTGCGGCGCCAAAGAGTGATACCGCCAATCTATCGCCATACTCCCGCGATAGAGGAGCCGCATTTTGGGCATTTTCCCTCTTTTAGACGGTTTGTTACCCTCTCTCCTACGTAGCCGTCTCTTTCTATCACTTTGAATCCGCACTCGGGACAGTAGGTAGATTCCAGATCGGCGTCCGGATAGTTGCCGATATATATGTAGTTTAATCCCGCCTCCTTTGCTATTTTGTAGGCTCTTTTTAGCGTTTGAGGCGGCGTCGGCGGCCGATCGAGCATCTTGTAGTCGGGATGGAATCTGGATACGTGCCATGGAATGTTTTTATCTATGGAAGCGATAAACTCGGCGATATCTCTAAGTTCCTCGTCGCTGTCGTTTATACCGGGGATAATCAGGGTCGTGATCTCTATCCATATCCCTTTTTCATAAGAGTACTCCACGCAATCGAGTACCGGTTTCAATCTGGCGCAGCTGATATCTTTGTAGCTTTGGTCTTTGAAAAACTTTATATCGATGTTCATCGCGTCTATTAGGTCCGATAGTTCGTCGATAGCTTTTTTTGTCTCAAAGCCGCTGGTTACGTATACGTTTTTCAATCCGTTTTTACGGGCCAGTTTCGCGGTATCGTACGTATATTCGAAAAAGACTACCGGTTCGTTGTAGGTGTAGGCTATCGATTTGCATCCGTTTTGAAGAGCCAGATCCACAACCTTTTCGGGCGGCATTTCATATCCGAAGACCTCAAAACCGTTATTTTGCGGATGTTGGCTGATTTCCCAGTTTTGACAGAAGCTGCAGCACAGATTGCAACCGACGGTTCCTATGGAAAAGACCAGGCTGCCGGGTAGAAAATGAAAAAGCGGTTTTTTCTCTATAGGATCTATGTGAGCCGCCGCGGCCAGAGAGTGAACTGTCAATTTCAGCTCTCCGTCCCGGTTGACTCTGACCCCGCATCTGCCGAACTCTCCGGGAGAGAGTTTGCATGCGTGGGCGCAGGCGAGACAGAGGACCTTTGAGTCGCCTAGTTTTTTAGAGAGCCACGCCGGAGCTATCATTGTCTCCTCCTGAGTTTCAGTTTTTTGGCGGTTCGACGATTTTGTCGTACAGGGCGTATCTCTTGCCCACTCTCGCTACCGTTTGTATGTTTAGCTCCAAAGAGTTTTCGTCCAAAACGTTCTGGGGAGATATATAGAGGTTTTCGATTTTCAAAATCAGCGGGACAGTTTTGCCGCCCAGATCTATTTTTTGCATAAAAGTGCAAAAAAGAGCGTAAGGCGTATCGGCGATTATCGGCGGAAAATCGGGTAAGAGTCTTTTGGTTTCTATGCCGAAGAGTTTCGTTTCGTCGATTTCGTAATCGAGTTCGGTCGCCGTTTGATGCATCTTTGGAAGAGTCTCCGCGGTGACGGCGCAAATTGTGCATTTGCCGTTTTGCAGCAGGTTTTTTAGCGTATCCTTGGGCGTAGAATCGCTTTTGTGCCCTATGGAGACCACTACTGCCGCGGGAGAGGATGAAAGAGGGGCAAAATAGCTAAAAGGCGCGGCGTTCAATCCGTTCGAGGATTCGGTCACGATCCAGGCTATAGGGCGCGGGACTATGCATTGACTCATCAGTTTGTATCTTTTGGCTACTTCTAAAGTGTCAAAATCTATCAGCAAAACCGCTCCTTGTTATATGATATTGTCCATCTCTTCTTTGATATCTTCGATAACAAGAGATATCTCTAAAAATATGGAGTAGTATCTGTTTTTTGAATTCAAAAAACGTTTGGACTCCTCGTATCTGAGCCAGAATTTTTCTACTTTGTGGAACTCCTCCTTTTGCATCGCTTCGAGAGTCATAGCGGCGAACATAAAGCCCTCCAAGACTCTGAAACTCTCCTGATCGCATATTTGTTGCGCCTCTTTTAGAATCTCGGCTGCCTCGCCGAATCTGTTTTCGCCTATCGCCTCGAGAAATCCGAACATACCTTGTTCTATTCCGCCCATGTCATCTCCTTTATGGCGCTATGAGACCTTTGTCGTAACAGCTTTTATCGAACTCAAAAACGGCTTTCGGATCGAACAGCAGTAGCTCTTCGTTTTTTTCCGGATAGCTCTGCCTGGAGAGAAAATGTTTTATCGTATTTATTCTGGCCGATCTTTTGTCGTCGGCTCTGACTACGAACCAGGGAGCGTACGCAAAATGGGTTCTGGCGAACATCTCGTCCCTGGCCAGCGAATATTCGCGCCAAAGTTTTTGGGCCTTTTGATCTATCGGGCTTATTTTCCACTGCTTTAGCGGGTCATTTTTTCTTTCTTGGAGCCTTTTTTTCTGCTCCTCTTTGGAAATATCCAGATAATATTTTACAAAACCTATTCCGTCATGAACCAGGAGATGTTCGAAATTTGGAACCTCTTCCATAAATTTTTCATACTCTTCTTTCGTGCAAAAGCCCATTACCTTCTCCACGCCGGCCCTATTGTACCAACTGCGGTTAAAAAATACGATCTCTCCGCCGTGCGGCAGGTGCGGAACGTATCGCTGAAAATACCAGCTTTTTTTGTCGATATCGCTCGGTTTGCCCAGAGCCACTACCCGGGTTTCCCTGGGACTGAGGTGCTGCGTGAACCGTTTGATCGTGCCGTCTTTGCCGGCGGCATCCCTGCCTTCGAAGATCACGCAGACTCTCAGATTTTTGGCGATCACCTCTCTTTGGAACTTTACCAGTTCGATCTGAAGAAGATATAGCTCTTTTTTGTATCGGCTCTTTTTCATTTTTGTTCCTTAGAAGAGTCTGCCTATTTTTTTGTATCCTATGCCGAACAGTATCGCCCCTATCGCTCCCATTCCCGCAAAGTATAGCCACAGATCCGCGGTTGCGGTGCCTCTAAAGAGTACGCTTTCTACGCCCTCGATATAGTATCTTAGCGGAGAGAGATAGGAAAGATACTGCAGGTATTCGTTCATGGAATATATGGGGGTCCAGGCTCCGCTGAGAAAAATGATCGGCATCATCAAAAAAACGGACCACTGGGCTACCTCCATAATCGTGTTCGATACGGCCGCTACGAATAGCCCGATACCGGCGATCGAGTACAGAAATAGAATGGTCAGGCCCATATAGGCCAAAAAGCTGCCGTTTAGAGGCAGATCGAATATACCGAAAAGGTCGATGCCGGTGCTGATCATGGTCAAAAGAAAAAGGATAATGACCTGCGAGCTGGTTTTGGCGAAAATTATGACTTTCGAATCTACCGGGGTCAACAGCATGATATCCCACGTTCCCTGCTCCTTCTCCTTTACGAATACCGAGGCGCTTAGTATTACCCCAAAAAGAGTCAGAATCGAGAGCAGTTCCGCAAGCGGCATAAACTTTTTCGTATCGGCGTTTTGGTTGAAAAGTTTGTGTATTTTCAGCTCTACCGGAGGAGTCCGTTCCGATAGGGAGAGGATGATTTTTTGCAGATAGTTCAGCGTCAACAGGCTCTGAGTGGCCGCCGTCGAGTCTAGCAGAAGATCGATTTTGGTGTTTAATCCTCTTGTGTATCTTCTTTCGAAATCGGCTTCGAATATAATCCCGGCGACTATTTTTTTTTCGTAAATAGCGCGAGTCAGCTCTTTTTGGGACTTGAACATGATAGGTGGTTTGAACTCCGGTTCGTGGAGTTTAGATAGAATTCGGTTCGCCAAAGGAGAGTCGCTGTAATCCACATACCCTATCTTTACGTTTTTAGGCTCTATCTCTATGTCGTTTCCCACTATATATACGTCTACCAGAAAGAAAAAGAGCACGGCCGCCACGAGCCCGGTCGATCGCAGAAAGAGTCTGATCTCTTTTAAGACTATAGTTAAAAACGCTTTCATAATATTGATTATAGCGTAAATGTTACAGCTCCTTTTTTAGCAGATAGGAGCCGGCGATCATGAGAATGAGCGCATAGGCGGCCAAAGCGACCAGATATATAATATTTTTGGAGGAGCCAAGTCCCTCGCCTATCAAGAAAGTATCGTAAAGTATGTGCGAGTAGTACATAACCGGAAAGAGATGGGCTTCTATAAAGCTTCCTCCCTCCATAGCCGAAATCGGCATAAGCATTCCGGAATATAAAAAACTGGGTATTATCGTAATCAGCATGGACAAAACGGTAGCGGCGATCTGCGTTTTCGTCACTATGGAGACCAGCAGTCCAATCCCTACGGCTGTGGCCACATAGAGTTCGCTGGCGATCAGAAAGAGTAAAAAACTGCCTCTAAACGGGACTTCGAATATATACGTGGCTATTAAAAAGGCTATAAATATGTTTATGGAATGGAGTAAAAATGCAGGAGTCAGCTTTGCTGTGAGAAATTCGTACTTGGTAACAGGAGAGGAGTAGAAGTTAAATATCGTTCCCTTTTCCTTCTCCTTTACGATCAGCAGAGCCGCCAGTATAGCCGGAGCAACCAGCAGCGCCAGAGCTATCAGGCCCGGCAAAATGGCGTTTTCGTCTCTTAAAGACTGATTAAAGAGGAGTCTTTGGTTGACCATGATCGTAGGTCGCTTCTGTGGCGAGAGCTTTTTGGCCAGATCGAACGCGACTCCTTCCACGTAGCTTTGCATTACCTGCCCTCGAAGGGGAAAAGAGGCGTCTATAAATACTCCGATTTCGCCCTTTAGGCCTTTTGCGATATCTCGTTCGAAAGAGGGCGGAACGATTATCACTATATCGGTTTTGGCTCTCTTTATCTCCTCAAGAGCCTCCCGATAGTCTATATTTTTGATTTTGGCCTCGAAATATTTCGAATGGATAAAGGAGTCGCAAAGCTCTCGCGAGAGTTTTGAAGAGTCCATATCTATAATCGTGGTTCGGGCCTCTTTTACCTCGAGTCTGATTCCGTATCCAAAAAGTATTAAGATCATAACGGGCAAAAGATATACCAAAAATATCATCTTGCTTCTTTTTAGATCTGTAAACTCCTTAGCCATATAGGCTTTAATTACTCCCAGACGCATTTTCGCTCCTGTAAAAATTGATAAATATCTCTTCGAAGTCCAGTCCGGGAAATTTTTGATGGAGTCGCTCGGGAGTCTCGTCTACGATCTTTTTTCCCTCTTTTAGCACTACTACTCTGTCGCAGTATTCGGCTTCGCTCATATAGTGGGTGGTGATCAAAATCGAGATGTTCCATCTCTTTTTCAGATTGTGGAGCAGTTTCCAAAAACCGGCTCTGGCAACCGTATCCACTCCGCTGGTGGGTTCGTCCAAAAACAGAACCGCCGGTTCGTGTAAAATCGCGGTAGCCAAAGAGAATCGTTGGTTGATTCCCATAGGGAGGGATTGCGGGAAACTATCCAGATACTCCCGAAAACCGAGACCGTTTGAGAGCTCTTCAATTTTACGCGTTGCATCCTTTTTCGAAAGCGAGTGCAAGTTAGCGAAATATTCCATATTCTCTTTTACGGTCATATCCTTATATAGGGCGAAGTTTTGACTCATATAGCCGATTCGGTTTTTTAATTCGATTCGGTCTTGATAGCTTTTTATTCTCTTGCCGAGCAGCCATAGTTCGCCTTCGTCTATCGGATAGAGTCCCAGAAGCATTTTAATAAAGGTGGTCTTGCCGGCGCCGTTGGCCCCCAAAAGTCCCAATATCTCTCCGCGTTTTAGCTCCAGATCGATATGGTCGTCCGCTACGAAATCTCCGAACCGTTTTGTCAATCCCACGCTTTTTACTATGATTTTCGGCATTTCGTTCTGTTTGGGGATGATGTTTATAGGTTTTTCGCGTTCCCCTTTTTTGAGAGCGTTTATGAAAAATAGCGCCTCCAAAGAGGGCTCCGTTCGCGCCGCATCCAGAGGTTTTATGGAATAGCATCTCCCGTCGAAGCAAAAGCACTCTTCGCATTCGGTCTGTTGGTATGTGTAAGGCTTTGCCAGTTGTAAAAGTTCGTTCTCTTTACCAGAAGCTATAATCTCCCCCGAATCAAAAAGAAGGATCTTGTCCATCTTTTTGGCTTCCTGCATATAGGCCGTACTGTAGAGTATTATTATATTCCTGCTTTTTCTGGTCTCTTCCAGAATCTCCCACAGCTCTCTTCTGCTGAGCGGATCGACGCCTGTGGTGGGCTCGTCGAGAATAAGCAGTTTGGGTCTGTGCAGTAGGGTACAGATAAGGGACAGTTTCTGTTTCATCCCTCCGCTGAGATTCTTTGCGAGTCTATTTTGAAATCTATAAAGCCCCGCCATCTTTAGAAGGCGCTCTTCATACTCCGGGTCTTCGGGTATGTTTCTGATACGTCTAAAAAATTGTAGATGCTCTTTTACGCTCAGATCGTCGTATAGAACCAGTCCCAATCCCTGGGGCATCAGCGCCAGATCCGCTTTAATCGGTTCGGCCTCTTTTGGAGAGGTGTATCTATACCGGTCGAAAAGTATCTCGCCTTCAAATTTCAAAACGCCGGCTATGGCGTGCAACAAAGAGCTTTTGCCGGCTCCGTCGGCTCCGATTAGTCCTATGATCTCTTTGGAAGCGGCGCCGAACGAGACCCCTTTTACCGCTGTTTTGTTTTTATATTTTACTGTGAGATTTTTAACTTCGAGTTTCATTGAGCGCCTTAAAAAGATATAACAGCCATATAAAAACCGTCCCGGTTACAGCGAAAATTTCCGCGGCCGCAAAACCCATGCGCTCCCATAGCCACCCCTCGACGAGGGCTCCTCCCGCGGCGGATACGGCCACCGAAGCGTAAAATAGACCGTAAAGAAAAGCTTTCTGTTTGGCTTTGGACGCGATATAGGCTCTAGTGGAGTTTAGAGACAATACCGTAAAGAGTCCAAGAAAAACAAAAGATATCCAGACAGACCAACCGCTCAGAGCCAGTGCGGCTTGCGATATAGCGGCAAAAAATAGAGCCAGGGCCATACTCTTTTCGTACCCTATTTTATCGAGGAGAAGTCCGAATCTATAGCTTGAGGCCGTCTGAGTTAGCGAAGAGAGGAGAAAGAGCAGGGGGATCGTGTATATTTCGATACCCGTCCGCTCGGCTCGTATCGCGAAAAAGGATTCGTTAAACAGAAAAAAAAGAGTTAAAAAATAGGGAACTAAAGACAGGTAGACTTTTATATCCTCTTTGACGAAGCGAAACTCGCTCTTTTTTTCGATTTTCGGCTCTTTTACTAAAAAGAGCATAATGGCCAAGGCGACGGTTCCGGGTATTATGGTGGCGGCGAAGAGTGTCCTGATAGTCTCCTCTGCGGTTCCTATCCAAAACAGAACCGCAAAGAGGGTGAGGGTTCCGGCCGTTTCTCCGGCGATATCGAGAGTTTTGTGAAATCCGAAGCTCTTTCCGAAGCCGTCAGAGGAGCAAGAGGCTATTATCGCGTCTTTTGGAGCCGATCTGACGGCTTTTCCCAGCCTCTCGGCCGATTTTAGTAGTGCTACGCATCTGTACGAATCGCAAGAGGATATCAAGGGTTTGGCTACGGTCGATATCGCGTAGCCTAAAACCGCCGGCGCTTTGTATAACGAGAGTCTTTCGCTGATCACGCCGGCGAAGACTCTGAGAAAATAGGATACGAAGGTGGAAGCCGCTACGATTATTCCCATCTCTTTCATATCTGCTCCCAGATAGAGCGTTACGAAGATAGGAAGAATCGGATTTATCAGGGCCGTAGCGAAATCGGTAAAAAAGCTGACCAGTCCGAGATAGACGATGTTGGGACTCATTAAAACCTCTTGTACAGCTCTTTGCTAAACAGAGCGAAGATGGTATAAAATTCCAGTCTTCCCACGATCATGAAAATAGCCAGTACCACCTTTTCCGCGGGAGAAAAGATATAAAAGCTTTCGGTGGGTCCGGCCATGGAAAAACCGGGTCCTATATTTCCGACCGTGGCAACAGCGGCCGAAACGGAGGTTAAGAAGTCGTGTCCGTTACCGTATAGAAAAAGACCCAAAACTGCCGTAGTTATCGCGTAGATAAAAAAGAATCCGCTCACTTTGGATAAGATGTTTTGAGAGATCCTTTTTTTATCTATCGACAAGGATATATGCGCCAGCGGATGCAGAGTCTGTCTGATTTGCAAAGAGAGGTTTTTAAAAAGGACAAGATATCTGATCACCTTGACCCCTCCGGAGGTTGATCCGGCGCATCCTCCGATCAACATGGCCGTAAATATCAAAGCGACTGTAACGTGTCCCAGTTGTTCGTAGTCTTCGACAACGAATCCCGTTGTAGTCAAGATCGAGGCCACGGCGAAAAAGGAGCGGGCCAGAGCGTCGTCCTCGGCCGTTTGGGGACGTATTAGCCAAAGCGCCGTCGAGAGGAGGATAAATATGCCGAGATACCATCTGACTTCAACAGAGGCGTAACCTCTCCAGTCCCCGCTTAGTAGTCTCAAATGAGCTATGAAGTTCGTACCGGCAAGTATCATGAAAACGGTCGTGATCCATATGACGGCCGAATTTTCGCCCCATGCGCCCAAGGAGGCGTTTTTAGTGGAAAAGCCTCCGGTAGAGACGGTGGAAAATGCGTGATTGAGAGCATCGAAAAAGGGCATTCCGGCCAGTTTTAGCGCCAGTAGATCAAAAACAGTCAGCGCGATGTAAATGATCCAAAGCCTTATGGCCGTCTCTTTGATTTTTGGAGTCGGTTTTTCGAGATTTATGCCGGTGGATTCGGATTTGAAAAGAGTCAGCGAGCCGGCCGGATTGATAAGACTCAGCAGTCCTACCGCCAGTACCACTATTCCCATTCCCCCCAGCCAATGCATCAGCGAGCGGGCGATAAGCGCGCTTTTTGGCAGAGCCTCTATATCTTCGTATATCGTGGCGCCGGTAGTGGTAAAACCGCTGACGGCTTCGAAAAAGGCGTCGTAAAAAGGGATCTGAGTGATTATATAAAGAAGGGCGCCTCCGGCCAAGGAGACGCTTAACCATATCAGATTCACGGCGAAAATGGCCTCTTTTATGTCTAATCTGGGCTTTTCCTCGGCAAAAAGCGAAAAGACCAAAAAGGATGTTATAAACAAAACGGCCACGAACAGGGCCGCATTTTCGACGCTCTCTCCGTAATAGACGCCGCCGATAACCGGAAATGTAAAAAACAGGGACGTTACTGTCAGCGTAGCCGCGGTAAACCTGAGGATCCTTTTTAGAGAGTGTATATCCACTTTTTTATCCTCTCTTCCCATTTCGAATTGGAAAAGACGGCTATAATGTCACCTTTTTTCAAAATAGTGCCCCTCTCGAGAGGGGAGATTTTTCCCTCTCTGATCAAAAACGTGCCTATCTCTTCGTCTGGCAAAGGAGAGATTTCCTTAAAAATTAGGGCGGAATCCTCGAATATTTTTCTCATCAAAACAGTACCGCTGCCGCCGCAAAAATGTTTTTCGGATACTCTAAAATCGGATCCTATCTTTTCTAAAATAGAATAGTACGCACTGGTTTTCGGCCCTCTGACGGTGGTTAGATCCAGTCGGTGCATAAGCGGGTAGTATTCGAGATTGTTGTTTATACAGACGCATTTTTTGATTCCGTACTCTTTGGCTTCGAGGGACCGGACTATGTTTCTTTCGTCGTTCTCTTCGGCGGCCACAACCAAGTCGGCGTAAACCACCCTCTCCTCTTCGAACACCCTTTTTTCGATATATCTGCTGTTTATGACCATAACGTTCTCTTGCAGCTCTTCGCTGGCGGAAGCGCATCTTTTTGGATCGCTATCAATCAGTTTTATCGTCAGTTTGCGCTTTGAGAGGCTCTTTGCTATTTCGATTCCCAGTCGGCCCGCGCCGAATATGGCCGCAGTTTTTATCTTTTGTCGGTAATCCCCCACTATTTCGCAAGAGAGTTTTTTTATCTCCTCTTTTGAAGAGAGAACATAAACCAGATCTCCCTTTTTTATTTCGTATCTGTTTTTGGTATCGATTTTGCCGTCTCTTTCTATAGCTACTGCAACGGCTTTTTCGGAGTCTTTGATCTTCAACTCCCTTTTTGCCCTAAACGAGTAGAGGCCGTAGTCTCCAAAGGGGAACTCTTTGACGTTTTCCGCGGCCGGAAGATCCAATACGGCCTCGATGGAGGAGGCCGAAAGGATGTAGGGAAATACCGCTTCGTCTATGCCGATTTTTTTCGCAATGGCGCTTTTGGCGAAATAGGGGTTTTTGAGTCTGATGATCTTTTTTGAAACCTCTATTTCGTCGTCGGCGATCAGCGTAGAAATAATGTTTACTTCGTCGCTGTCGGTCAGAGCGATAAAGAGATCGAACTTTTTACCCGGAAGTTTTTTGAACGTATCCGGATCTTCTATACTTCCCTCGATAGCCATCAGATCGAGAGATTCCGCCGCTCTCTCCACGGCGTCCGGATTGCTGTCGACTATAATGACGTCGTTACTGATCGAGAGCGATTCGGCTAGACGGAAACCGACCCTGCCGGCGCCGGCGACTACGATTTTCATCTGCATCCTTTTACAGGCCCCCTATCTCCTCTAAAGAGGAGGGCAAATGCGCGTTGCGTGTCGCAATGACTCCTACGGCCGGTATGCCCAGTTTTAACAGAGGCTGAGGTCGCAGGGGCTTTAAGTGGACGGCAAAGACTCTTTGTATCCTGTCGCTCCTGACGGCAACCTCTTTTGGAGTGAATTCGGCTTTTTGAGCTATTTTTACGACGCGCGCCTCGATGGGAGCGTCGGGAGCCGCGTCCAGAAAGATCGCCGCTTTGTCGCCTATTTTAATTTTGCCGTTTTCGATAGTGTCCACGAATATTTTCAGATAGAGGGTATCGGGATCTATCAAAGTGGCGACCGTCATTCCGCTGCCCAGAACCTCTCCGGGCTGCGCCACCCTTTCGATGACGTATCCGTCGATCGGGGAGACTATCTTAAACTCGCGCAAGACGGTCTTGATCCTCTCTTTTTTTGCCTCCAGTACCTTCAGCGAACTCTCCAGAGCCTTAATGGAGGCCTTTAGCGAATCTATCTTTTTTAACGCCGATTTCGCCTCTTTGAGCGTGCTGTTTGCCGAAGAGATGGCAAATAACAGCTCTTTTTGTTTTGCTTTTAGCTCTTCGAGGGTTTTCATGTCGGTTGTGAGTTTAAGCTTTGCTTTTTCGAGACTCTGTTTGTCGATTAGATTTTGAGAGTATAGGTTTTTTAGTCTCAGATAATCTTTTTTGTCCTGATTTACGAGGGCCTTTAAGGAGTCGATCTTTTTTCCTATTCCTTCCAGCGCGGCTTGTGCCGCTTTTTTTGCGGCCGAAGCCTTTTTAACCTTTTGGGGGAGGGACTCTTTTGCTATTTCGAGCTCTATCTTTTGCGCTTCGATCTCATCCTTTTTTGCCTCTATGGAGGCTTCGATCTCCTTTTTTTGGGCTACAGTTTCGCCAGAGTCCAAAAGGGCCACCAGATCTCCTTTAGAGATTCGCATTCCATCTTCCACTTTTACGCTTTTTACTCTGGCGGGATATTTGGTGTTGAGTCTGATTATGTAACCGTCGATGTTGCCTGTACCCTCGATCAGATAGGGCGGAAGGGAGGGGGGATTTAGTTTTTTGTAGATAAAATATGAAGCCGCCGCCAACAGAGCTCCAATTATCAGGAGCGTCATATATCTGTTAGTGAAATTTTTCAAAGTTTCCCCCTTTTATATATGGAGTGTATCAATATAACTCCCATAACGACCGCCACTACGAAGCCGGCTATTCCCAGGATGGGAATGTCCCGAACAAGAGGCGGCGTTTTTGCCAGAACTATGAGGGCGGATCCAATCAATATCGCCGCTATGATTATGGCTATAGAGAGTCTGTTGGCCGACTTTTCGAGAGTCTCCTCCATTTTCTCAAGACCCAGATGTTCAAACTCTATTTTGAGTTCTCCGCTTTTTATCTTCTCTATTAGTGCTTTTATATCCTGCGGGAAACCTCGAAAAAAGTCGGCTATCTCTTTTGGAAGCTCTTCCGTTTTTTCTAAAAAAGCCCTCAAAGAGAAGAACTCTTTGTAAAATCTTCTGATATACGGTTCGATCTCTTTTGCCGCGTTGAATTCCGGATCGAGACGTTTTCCGACACCCTCTATCGTTATAAGCGCTTTTACCAGCAAATAGTTGTTCTCTTTGAAATAGACCCTGTATTGACTCATGAGAGAGACGATATCCGTAAGCAGATTTTTTAATTTGATCTCTTTGAGCGAGCCGTAAAAATAGGTTCTGATGATATCGCCCATATCTTTGGCGAAGGCGTCTTTGTCAAGATTTTCGTTTTCGATTCTGGCCAGTTGCAAAATCGCCATCGCCGCCTTTTCTTCCTCCTCTTTTACCACGTAGTAGATCATATCCACGAAATATCTACGGTCTTTTTCGCTTATGCTGCCCATCATTCCGAAATCCAAAAAGGCTATTTTGTTGTTAGCTAGAACGAAAATGTTACCCGGATGCGGATCTGCGTGGAAAAATCTGAATTCGAAAATCTGTCTGCAAAAAAGCTCGAATCCGTTTTTGGCCACGCTTTTTGGATCTATGCCCGATCGTTCGAGATGATGTATATCGGATACCTTTATGCCGTCGATATACTCTACGGTTAATATTTTTGAAGAGGAGTATTTTTCGTATAGCTTTGGTACGAGGATTTTCTCTTCGCCTTCGAAATTTCTCGCGAATCTTTTTAGGTTAAGGGCCTCTATGGTGTAGTCTAGCTCTTTGTAGAGAGTCTTTTCGAACTCGTTTATTATCTTTTGGGGAGATTCGATTCCGTAGTTTTTAAGTCTCTCTTCGAGTACCTGGGAGATTTTCCGTAAAAGCTCCAGATCCGTTTTGATGATCTCCTTGGCTCTCGGTTTTAAGACTTTTACCGCCACCGTTTCGCCGTTTTCGCTCAGTATCCCTTTGTAGACCTGTCCCAAAGAGGCCGAAGCCACCAGTTCGAGCTCTTTTTTAAAGAGCTCTTTCGAGCTTTTGCCGAACTCTTCCACGAATAGAGGTTCGATCTCCTCAAAAGGAACCGGATCTACTCTATCTTGCAGTTTTGCGAACTCTTCGGCCAGATCAAGAGGTATCAGATCCGGTCGGGTGGAGAGGATTTGGGCCATTTTTATAAAAGTGGGTCCTAGCTCTTCGATACTCTTTCTGATTCTTTCGCTGCGTGAAAGATGTCTGATATCCTCGGATGCTACGGATAGATTTACGTACTTTTCGAGGCCGGTACTCTCTACCAGATCGGCAAAACCGTATTTGATCAGAATAAAGAGGATCTCCTTTAGCCTCTCTATCTGACGCAGAGTTTTTATCATTTTTTCAAAAGCAGCTCTTTGAGCTCTTTTATCTCTTTTTTAAGTGCGGAAATATCCTCTTTGGTAGCCACTCCTAACGATTTTAGCTCTTTTTTTATCTCCTGCTCTATCTTTTTTTGAAGCTCTTGCCTGCTCTTTTCGCCTTCGTTTTTTAGTTTTTGGAGGAATTTTTCCCCCTCTTCCTTGCTCATCTGCCCTTTTTTTACCATCTCCTCAATCATCTCTTCGGCTTTGTCCTTGGCTATGAACATAGCTCCCAGTCCGATTTTTACCAGATCGATAGGGCTTAGCCTCTCCATTGTCGTCTCCTTTTTTTGGTTCTTTGGCTATTTTACTACACCTTTTATAAAAAAGTCGCACGCCTCTTTCGCGTAGTCCTCGTGGATATCGCCCCCAATTAGCCAGTGTTCTATATAGCCGAAGGTAAAAGAGTGAAACAGTATCGCAAGTTTTAGATGATCTTTGGTTTTTAGTCCCTCTATTTTCGCGAATTCCTTCGCGAGAACCTCGTAGATCGCTACGGCCGGATTGCCTTTGTTGGCGTTTAGCTTCGCGAAAAAGAGAGGATCTCCGGCCACGGTATCTTTGAGCAGGTTGACTTTGGATTTGAAAGTTTCGAATTTCAGTTCGACGAAAAACTGCAATCTCTGGATAGGATCGTCGATCTTTTCGAAACCTTTTAGTAGATTGTCCACGAAAATCTCTATCTGAAGCCTCACATATTCGTAAAACAGCTCCTCTTTCGAAGAGAAGAGCTTATACAGCGCCCCTACGGAGAGATTGCAAAAGGAGGCTATATCGCTCATTTTCGAATTGGCAAAGCCGTGCTTCTCCAGATATTCGCCGGCTCTTTGCAGTACCAGCTCTTTTTTGAACTCTTTGATTTTCTCTTTTATATCCATTTACATCTCCACAACTTTTTTGCCTCTGTATATCCATACGAAGAGAACCGGAATGAAAACCAGGGTCAAAAAGGTTCCGACCATCAATCCGCCTATGGCCACCGCGCCGAGCGGCGCCAGTCTCTCCAGCCCGATAGCCCACCCCAGCGCAACAGGCAACATTCCGGCCGTAGTGGCAAAGGCGGTCATCAGAACCGGTCTGGTTCTGATTTTTATACTCTTTAACATGGCCTCTTTTGCCTCAAGGCCCTTTTTCATACCGAGGATGGCAAACTCTATTAATAGTATCGCGTTGTTCACTATGATTCCGCTAAGCAGTATAAAACCCATCATCGCCGGCATGGAGGTGTGATAATCCATCAACAGCAAAATCCAGCTCGCGCCTATTAGGGTAAGGGGAATCGAAAAGATTATCAATAGAGGAGCCCTAAAGGAGTTGAACATGGGGACCAGTACGATAAATATCAATCCTATTCCGAAAAAGACCGCTTTTATCATTCTCTTTGCGGAGTCTTCGAACTGGGCTATATCGCCGGTCTGTTCCATATCAATTTCGGCGGGGAGTTTTTTGTTTGAAAAGCTCTCCTCGAAGCTCTGCATTATGTGCGAGATCGCTGCTTTTTCCCTAAAACCGTAGACATCTACGGTATATTTTAGTCCCTCCCTCGTTATTTCGCTGGGTTCGACGCTTTCTGAAATCGATGCGATCTGAGAAAGGGGGATTTTTCCTTTAGGTGTATCTATAAGCAGCGTGGACAGCATCCGTTTGAGCTCTTTTTTCTCCTCTCCCCTGACTCTTATTGCTATATCGACCGAGTTTTGAACCGGTTTATACGCTACCGGAACGCCTTTTATCAGGGCCGAAAGCTGAGTGGATAGGCTTTTTGAATCGATACCGTATAGAGCCGCTTTTTGTTCGTCTACGGATATTTTATATACGATTTTGTCTAGACTCCAGGTTCTGGCCACGTTTACGAGCCCTTTGGTGTTTTGAAGGGTCTCTTCCAAAATATCGGCGCTCTTTTGAAGGGTTTCGAAGCTATCTCCGCTGAGCATGACGTCGACGTTGCCTCTGATCGAGGAAAGAGCGGTAGCGCCGTAGTCGAAGACGGTGTAATATTTTAGGTTGGGAACGTTTTGGAGTTTGGCTCTAATCTTTTTTTGGATATCCCATATGCTCTCGTCCCGTTCGAATCTGTTCACGTAGGTGGCCGTGACGCTTATCGTGTCGATACCGCTCCCGCTACCTATGCTGAGAACTCCGGGCTCACTTCCTACGGCAGCGGAAATTTTCTCTATCTTTCCGCTATCGTATAGGATCTGGTTTACTCTTTTTAGTACCTTTTCGCTCTCTTGGATAGGGAGATTGGAATCGAGCGTCAGATTTAGTTTGACTATGCCGGTATCCATCGGAGGCATCAGCTCCTGTCCCACTATGGGCATAACGACTCTGGCGCTTATAACGAAGGCCGCCAGCAGCAAAATGAAATATCCAAAAGCTACCTTTTTACTCTCCATGGCTTTTTGTGCAAGAGCGGAAAAGAAAAGACGCGATTTTTCGTTAAAACCGTCGGTTATCGCCGCAAAAGCCTTTTCGGCCTTGAGTATCCACGGAGAGTCGATGGCCAGAAACTTCAGACTCAAAAGAGGAACGGTGGTGATCGAGATAATGTATGAAGCCGCAAGCGCTATCAAAAGAGTCGATACCAGCGGTCTGAATATGGTTTGCGGATAGTCTCCCACGAACATGATGGGAAAGAGTGCGGCCATTGTGGTAATTGTTCCGGAGAGATCCGCGAACATAATCTCTTTAGTTCCCTCTATGACCGCTCTTTCTATCGGTTTTTTGAGCTCCTTAAAGTGGCGCTCTATATTCTCCATTACCACGACGGCGTCGTCCAGCAGCAGCCCCAGCGCCAAAATTATGGCCGTTAGCGTGACGACGCTAAACTCGATCTGAAACAGATACATAAACGCCACAGTGGCGGCGTAAACGAGAGGAATGGTAACCAGTACCACCAATACCTGGCGCAGGGAGGCCAGAAAGAAAAACGCTACGATAGTAGACATTATTATCGCGTCTCTTAGCGACTCGAACATATTGGCGATGCTCAGCTCTATAGTATCCTTTTGAGTATCCGTTATCTCGAAATCCAGATAGGGGTATTCGGCTTTTAGCCGATTTAATCTCTTTTCGGTATTTTCGATGGTTTTTACCACGTCGGCGTCTATGGATCTTTGAACCGCAAGGGCTATTGCCGGTTTGCCGTTGCCGTAATATAGAGCGCTGTTGTCGTAGTGGCCGTAGCTTATTTTGGCGATATCTGATAGTTTTATATTCGGGGTAATTGGAATTTCGGAGATCTCGAAAATGGTTCGGCGCTTTCCTTGGCTCTTTAGCAGAAAGCGTCCTTGTGGTATATCGAGAAAGCCTATGGCGTAGTCTTTGTCGTTTTTAGAGAGCGCGGCTATGACTTTGTCGATACTCAGATTGTATGAGTCGAGCTTCTCTTTGTCGATATCGACCAAAATCTCTTTTTTGTATCCGCCGAAAATGTCTACGTTGCTGACGCCTTTGACTTTTAGGAGTATATCTTTGATCTCGTTTTCGCAGATCTCCCTGACTTCAAGCAAGGAGGCTTTATCGGAGGAGACTCCTATAGTTATTACAGGAGCGGTGGCCGCCGTAATCTTGTGAATCTGGGGCTCTTTGATCTGTTCGGGAAGCGAAGAGCGTATTTTGCTTATGGCGTTCGTTACGTCGTTGGCGGCGCTGTCTATTCCTTTTTCATATTCGAATTCGGCCCTTATAACGCTTACTTCGTCGATAGTGGTGGAGTAGACTCTGCGTATCTTGTCGAGGGTATAAAGCTCTCTTTCCACCACTACGGCCACGTTCGAGGCAATATCTTTCGCGCTGGCTCCCGGCCACTGAACCACGACGGCTATTTCGGGTCTGTTGGAATCCGGGAAAAGTTTTCTATCGATCGAGTTGTAGCCGTAAATTCCCAAAAAGAGAAAAATTCCCAGAAACGATATTATCGCATAAGGTCTTTTTAGAACTCTCTCTATCCAGCCGCTATTCATTATCCGAAACCTTTACCTTTTGAACGAAAAAGAGTTTGGAGAGCTTGTCGTTGCTGCCGATCGCTACCTTGTTTGTGACGTTCAGATCTATGATCGCGAAGCTCTCGTCTTTTGCCAGTATCGTTACTTTTTGTGGTTTAAATCCGCCATCTTCATAGATAAAGATATAGTAGGTTCCTTTTTTTTCAAGCAGAGCTTTTATGGGGATTTTGGTTCCTTCGGCCTCTTTTAGGACCAGTTTCGCTTTGACTATGGAGTTTTCCGGCAGATCAAGGGTTATCGGCTCTACTCTGAGAGTCGCTAGATAGTTGCGAGTCTGGGGCAAAATTTTGTTCAAAACCGCGGTTTTGTTCTCTATATAGACTTTCTGTCCGGGTTTTACCAAAGACAAAAACTCTCCGGGCACTTCGAAATCGACCCTTTTTGTATTAGAAGCGAGTACGGCTATCGGTTTTCCAGCCGCCGCAAAGTCTCCCTCTTTTAGGTTTAGGGAAATGACCGTGCCGTCTATGGGGGCTTTTAAAATCAGATATTTCAGTTTGGATTTTAGAGATTTAAGCTGCGCTTTTTTGGAAGCTATCTCCTTTTTTTTCGAGATTAGTGATGTTTGCGCCTTTTTGAGAGAGCTGATTTTCATCTTTAAAAGAACCTCCGATTCCTCGAGCTTCTCTTTAGATAGAGCGCCGGCTTTGTAGAGCGCTTCGTTTCTGAGATATACGCTCTTTGCGAACTCCATATCTTTGGCGGCGGCCTCGAGGGCGCTTTTTAGGGACTCCAAAGAGGCCTCAAGACCCGAAATCGACTCTTTTAGGGAGTCGATGGAGCTTTTTGTCTCTTCGTCGTCGAGTTTGGCTACCAAATCGCCTTTTTTGACGATATCTCCCTCTTTGACGTAGATTTTCTCCACGAAAGAGGGAGTTTTGGTTGCTATGGCCGGCCTGTTGGAGCTATAGTATCTGCCGGTTAGATAGAGTTTTTCCTCTACCTTGCCCCGTGACGGCGCAACGGTTTCGACTACCACCGGTTTTACGCCCGGCGTGGGCATGGATGCCAGTTCTTCTTTCTTTTTCTTGACGAAAACGGCGCCGACAACTATCAATGCGGCTATTGTCAAAAATGTCAAAATCTTTTTCATCGTTCACCTGCCGTAATATAGTTCAAATAGGCTTTTTGAGATAGAATCTCGTACTCGGTTTCGATCAAAGACGCTCTGGCCATAGAGTGTTTTGCCATGGCGTATAGCAGATCGTACATGTCGCTTACTCCCTTTTCATATTTTATTTTTTCCGTCTTTTCGATCTTTTGCAATAGGCTAATCCTCTTTTTTAGCGAGAGTAGCTTCGCGTTTAGTTCTTTGAGATCGTTAAAACCCTTTTTTATACGACTTTTTAGCTCCAACAGCTCTTTTTTTAAAGCCTGTTCGGAGATGATGGAGGCTATTTTGGCCTTTTGAATTTTGGCCTTTGAGTATCCAAAATCGAAAACGTTCCACTTTAGGTACACTCCCGCCTGCCAAAGCTCTTTTTCCGTTTCGTTGGCGAAATTTTTACCGTAATATGCGTTTAGCGAGAGGGTAGGGTATAGGACCGATCTGCTTTTTTCGAGGAGTTTTTCGCTTTTGCGTTTTTCGATCAGCGATTTTTGATATAGATAGGTATCGGTAGCCCTGTTTGTCCGTAGAGGTTCTAGGTATCGATTTTTTTCTATTTTGTCGATCTTCTCGACTCCTATCAAAGCCGCGAGCTGGCTTTTTAAAGTTTCGATTGAGAGCCGCGTTTTTTCGGTTTGATAAATAGCCTCTTGCAGATCGCTTTCGACTTTTAGCAGATCCAGCGGCGCTTTTTTCCCGGCAGAGACCTCTTTTTGGGTATCCTCGAACAGTCTTCTTAGAGCGTTTTGATACTCGGTGGAGCTTTTTTTAATCTCGTTTAGAGATAGGATTTTATAAAAGAGGGCCTTGATATTGTAAATAAGCTGCTCTTTGGTTAGTTTCAGCTCCTTCTCCCTTAAAACTTTGGATAGATCGGATATCTCTATCGAGGCTCTGTCTGCAAAGCCGTTGAAAAGACGTACCTCATATCTGGCTCCGGCGGAAGTTATCTCCTTGCTGGAGACTATTCCCGGCGTCAAAGGAGGCACGATCGGCGCTAACGTTCTGGGGATGTTGTATCTGGTGTATCCTCCCTCCAGCGAAATCTTTCCGAGGCTTTTTGCGATACTTTCTCTTTTTTCCTTTTTTGATTGAGATAGTTTCGATTGGGAAATTTTCAATACGGGACTGTGTTGCAGTGCCGTATCTACGGCCTCCTGCAGAGTGATTCCGTAACCTATGGAACATAAAAGCGCTACAAGAAGACCCTTTTTCATCAAACGATCCTGTCGAGGTTTATTCGAAATAATAGAATATTGTTCCTTAAATAAGAATTAGTTAATAAAAAAGTGAATATAATTCACATAATGGCCCGTTCGAAACTTTCCCGTTGAAAAAGGAGTCTTATGAAAAAAGTCGGGGCGGTATTGATGGTTTTGACGCTGATACTCTTTTCCTACGCTCTGTACGACTATGTGGATTTCAGAATAAAAAACGCCGTCAGCGACGCCGCCTTTGTCAGAAGCGACACGCTAAGCACTCTTTCTTTCAAAGTGGACGGCAAGATTTTGCGTATGGCCAAACAGGAGGGGGATAGGGTAGAAAAGGG
>Ga0256834_1000552_pt1 | contig 26766 bp, 26 predicted proteins | sample 4281140metaG_FD_190536 | JGI IMG/M metagenome (GOLD analysis project Ga0256834, IMG submission 190536) | Hydrothermal vent microbial communities from East Pacific Rise, Pacific Ocean - 4281-140 | ecosystem: Environmental > Aquatic > Marine > Hydrothermal vents | place: Pacific Ocean: East...
GCTAAGCCTTCAATCATTTTCGTGAAAATTACTTTAGCTTTAGCTTTACACCACTGGTTTAACACAGCTTTAACAAGTTCCCAATCACCTATATTCCCCTTTATTTCAAGATGATTGTCAGATATTTCTAGTAATTGCATAACGTCATTTTCAGACTTTGTATATTCAATTTCCCATCGTTCATTGAGCAGTTTTAAATCCAAATAATCAGGAAATATAGCGTTATTATCAATAGAAATATTCTCTATATTCTTCAAAACCCACTGTGATTTTTTGTGGATGAAACTATGCGCCTGTTTTTCAGGTACTCCGCGCGGAAGAACAACGCTAAGTTCACCAACTGCGGATATTTTTATACGAATATATTTAGCTCGATGAGATTTTACAAGTTGGTAGGGATAAAGTTGTCCATCAGCTAATTGAAGCTGATAGGTTTCACTCACTTTTTATTATTTCGTATTCTTTAAAAAAGACATCTTGAAGATCGTCAATTACTTCTGAAGCAGATCGACCACTAATCATATGAGACGTCATGAGATCAGAAATTGGGTGTAAAATATTTTCTTTATCTACCATAGGATATGTTGCTGATAAGCGTTTGATAGCTTTGATAACACTTTCTTCTTCAGGTCGCGGAATATCTACCGGTTCACTAAGTACTTCAGTTATCTCACTAGAGTTTTTTGAACGTGATTGTAAAAACTCTCCAAAAGCTAAAAAAGAATCTCTACTTGTATCATCCAACGACTTAAATAGCTTAATCAGCTTACGTTCTTGTTTATTTGCCTGAGGAGGCATTGCTGGAAGCATAAAGATCACCTATAAAATTTATTATTTATAATTTACAGATTATTAAGCTAGGTGTCACGAATATTGAAGTGATAATAAGAATAAATAATAAAATAGGGGAAAGAAAAAAGCCCCAAGGATTGGGGCTTTTTTAGCTTGCAAAGATATTACTTGCTGTAATGATGACTATGCTTTTTAGCACCATTCGGATGATTATGTCTTGTAGAGCGCGTCATACTATTTGCAGGGTGAAAATGCCCATTACCTGTATTTGAACGCCCATTGCTCTGACAACTATAACGATGTTCGTGTGTACGCTTGCCATTTGGGTGCGCGTGTGAAATTGAACGCGTGCATTTGTTAGCAGGATGTTTGTGCTGATTTGCACCTACGTTCTTTGCTGTTCCCTGACAACTATAACGATGTGCGTGTGTACGCTTACCATTTGGGTGCGCGTGTGAAATTGAACGCGTGCATTTGTTAGCAGGATGTTTGTGCTGATTTGCACCTACATTTTTTGCTGTTCCCTGACAGCTGTAACGGTGTGCATGTGTGCGCTTACCATTTGGGTGAGCGTGAGAAATTGAACGTGTACATTTATTTGCTGGGTGCAGATGAGCATCAGCAGAGCGAGCCATTTTAGGCTTACAGCTGTAACGATGCTTGTGCGCACCACCACCATTTGGATGGGTATGCGAAATTGAGTTTGTACACTCATTTGCAGGGTGCGTATGTGCAACCCCTTTAACCATTGTGGCAGCTGTGTTAGTAGCTGTGTTATCTGGTGCTTTAGGCTCATTTTGAACTTGCTGTGAACAGGCGCTCACGAATAAACCAGAGAGCAAAATGGTGCCTAAACTAAATTTAGCTTTAATTTTCATATCTTCTTCCTTGATGATTTCATTTTGTACATACGATTGGGTAAGTACTTGTAAATTATTCTTAGTTACCCCGATAATATAAACTAATAACCTCCTAGAAGAAAGTGGAACTATTGGCCAATCGATCAGTTATTTTGGTTTTAGTTCATACGTTATCGAAGCCCAACGACTATCCCAAACAGCCCCATTTTCTTTTTTCATCTCTTCTTTAGTTTCAAGCATCTGAACAGCATTTATCAGGAATTTTCCACCTTTTGCTTGAGGAATTTCTACTTTACCTTGAGCATCCGTTGTTAAGTAGCTTTTTATAAGTTCATCCCCAATACGATTAAAGACTGACACATGGGCATTTACATGAGGCTTTCCCTTCCATAGGAGTTGGGCTTTGATATTTTTTTCATCGGTCGTATAGGGATTAGTTTCTATAACCCATTCAAATAACAAACCTAATGCACGATCATTACCTTTACCATGCCCTACTTTGACTAATGATTTCCCATAACGACGATAGGACTCTGAAAAGTTTTTTTCAGGAAGGCTTTTCTTTTCATGCACATCAAAAACCCATTCTAATCGTTCGTCTTTAATAAAGTTAGAAAACTTCTCCCATGTTTCATACGTTACGATTGATGGCGTTGTGACAGCTGATAAAATTGCCAAGCCTTCCTCTTCAAGCAATTCACTCACTGCAGGCAAATCACCTAGCCGTGATTTTGTTGCACGAGTTTTTTCACCCATCGTTAATTCTAATGATTTATAGCTTGATTTTAAATAAGCATATTTATTACCTTTAAAATCTTGTCCAACTTTTTCGTGAGCACGTAGCTTTTCATTTACCTTTATTTCAAAATTAATAGGCTCTAACCAAAACTCGTGCGCTAAAACCTGAGTACTCAGCATGAATAAAATTAAAGCACCAAATATTTTTTGTAACACGCTACAATCACCCGCAATTATTTTAACTAAAAACCTCATTATGCCTTCTCAATATTTACCTCTGCAAGTTAAACGATTGTTTATTCTAGTTTTTTTTATTATTAGCTTATTAGGAACAACATTATCTCTTTCAGCACATGAAATCCGCCCATCTATCATTGATATACAATTTAATGAAACGGGTGAATATCAAATGTCGATAAAAACAAACATTGAAGCAATGATTGCCAAAATTGGTACTGAACACCAAGATACTAATGAGTCAAAAAATGTTACCCGTTACAATACATTAAGACAGATGCCCTACAATATATTGATTGAAGAATTCTCTAAATTTGAACCCTCTCTAATCAATAACATTCAGCTTAATTTTAATAGAAAGCCTCAAACTTTGACTATAGAGAGTGTGAAAATACCAGATATTGGTGATTTAGATTTAGCCCGAGACTCAATTATCAATTTTACTGGAACAATGCCAAGTGGCACCAAAACATTGAGTTGGCAGTGGGATAAAAGCTTTGGAAACGCTGTATTAAGAATCAGCTCCCATCAGAATGAAGATCTATATTCTTCTTATTTATTAGATGGGAAAGTCAGCGATAATATTCTCATTGAAGGACTAAAAGCACCCAGTAAATGGCAGCAATTCACCAACTATGTACAAATTGGTTTCGTGCATATTGTACCCAAAGGGCTAGACCATATTTTATTTGTTGTGGGGCTATTCTTACTAAGCACCCAATTACGACCCTTGCTAATACAAATAAGCAGCTTTACTTTAGCGCATACCGTGACTTTAGCATTGGGTATTTATGGCATCGTTAATATTTCCCCAGCAATAGTCGAACCCTTAATTGCAGCATCCATCATTTATGTTTGCTTCGAAAACATTTATACCGACAAGTTAAGCCGTTGGCGACCCGTTATAATATTTTTATTTGGACTATTGCATGGTTTAGGCTTTGCCAGTGTACTAAAAGAAATTGGCCTAGAGTCTTCAAATTTTGTTACTGGCTTGATTGCGTTTAATATTGGTGTGGAGATTGGGCAACTTACTGTTATTGCTGTTTGCTTTTTAGCTGTTGGGCTTTGGTTTAGGCATAAATCTTGGTATCGCAATATTATTGCTATTCCTGCATCTGTAATAATAGCCATAATTGCAAGCTATTGGTTAGTCGAGCGCACATTACTTGCTTAAATATTAACCATTCATCTGTAGTTTTTAGGCGCATATAGTGTTTTCAGTGTCTTTGATATTGAATTACTTTTATCGTACTTCTCATGCGAAAAACATTCACAATAAAAAACTCTAGTTTTAAAGAAATATCTAAAGACAAAGGTGCTATAGATTTTTTACTCGTTGATGAAACAGGTGAAAAAAGAACGGTCTCTGCGATTGCAAAATTGAGTAGGAACAAAAGAATAATCTCTGTCAATGCAATTCATAAAAGAGAAACACCATTAGTAGAGGCTTTAGCAAAAGCTTCTGTAAAGGACACGATTGAGGTTGATTTCACTGGCTTTAATAACGCCCATCCTCGTGTAGTACGAGTCCCACTAGCAAGAAGCTCCGGAAATTTTAAAAAAACTATCCCTGAGTCACAAATAGTGGAAGGATTTTCACTCACGAAGCAACAATTAATGTTGGCAGGCTTCTTTCTTGTAGCTTTGATCATTATTGTAATGTAAAAATATCTTAAACGAGATAGATAACCTAATAAAGTACCTTTCTACAGACACTATTACTTGAGTTTTTCGTACAAATCATCGAAAAAGAAGGGGGGTGATCTTATTAAAAGCCCCAAAAACCATTAAATATCATCTAAAACACTAAAAAAGCCTCATTTTTATTAATCACCCCCCCTCTTTTTCGATGATTTGTATTTCCCCTATGTTTTATTCATCTGTTTTCAGCTTCATTTCATCTCAGTAATTAGAAAATCAAGCTAATTTTCGGTATGATGCGCCTCAAATTTAAAGCAAAATTAAAAGCTGGGGAAAAGCATCACAATGAGAAAAGGAATTATTCTTGCAGGCGGTAGCGGAACTCGCTTACACCCGCTAACACAGGTCGTTAGCAAGCAGTTAATGCCGGTTTATGACAAGCCGATGATATATTACCCTCTAACTGTTCTTATGCTTTCAGGTATTCGTGATATTTTAATTATCACCACCCCACACGATAGCGAACAATTTCAAAAACAGTTAGGTGATGGTTCTAAATGGGGTATCAATATCCAATATGCCGTACAACCTAATCCAGAAGGGCTTGCACAAGCATTTATTATTGGTCGTGAATTTGTGGGCAATGACCCTGTTACGCTGATTTTAGGTGATAATATTTATTACGGTGAAGGTTTGTCAGAACGCCTGCTAGCTTTATCAAAAAAAGAATCTGGCGCAACCGTTTTTGGTTATTATGTGCGCGATCCTGAGCGCTATGGTGTGGTTGAGTTTGATAAAGATGGCGTAGCCATAAGTATTGAAGAAAAACCTGAAAAGCCTAAATCAAATTATGCCGTAACAGGCCTTTATTTTTATGACAACGACGTGCTTGATATTGCACGAGACATCAAACCTTCACCACGCGGAGAGCTAGAAATTACGGATGTAAACCGTGTATATCTTGAGCGTGGTAACTTAAATGTAGAAATGCTAAAGCGAGGCACAGCTTGGTTAGACACAGGCACACACGCATCACTCTTAGATGCTGCAAACTACATTCGTGTCATTGAAGAACGCCAAGGTTTAAAAATTGCCTGCCCCGAAGAAATTGCTTGGTTTATGGGCTTTATCACAGCTGAAGAATTATTGAGTCTGGCAAGACCCTTACAAAAAAGCGGTTACGGTCAGTACTTGATAGATATTGTTAATGCAGGACTACACTCTTAATGACCAACTCAGCAATGGATAGCTCAATAGTGACTACTCATATTTGCCAAATCTGTGAAAACACAGAGCACAACACAACTTACGAAGTTCGTGAGATGATGTTGGGTTTGCGCGATATGCACACCTATTTTGAATGTGCGGAATGCGGCTGTTTACAAATTGCTAATGTGCCTGACAATATTCAAGAATATTACCCCAATGAGGATTACTACTCATACGATGCAGTGAAAGCTGTTACAGGTATTAAAGGTAAGCTAATAAAAATGCGTGATCGTTATGCAGCCACAGGTAGCTGTCTTGTTGGCCGTTTAATGCAACGACTCCAACCGCATGATAAATTACCCTCACTACGCCACACAAATGTTAATTTGAAATCTAAAATTCTTGATGTCGGCTGTGGAGCCGGTCATCTTTTACACTCAATGCAAGAAGCGGGTTTCAAAAACCTTTTAGGTGTTGATCCTTTTAATGCTAAAGAACTTAATTATGATAATGGTTTAAATATTAAACCTAAATCTATCCATAATTTATCGGCAAAAGAGGATGGTGACGACTGGGACTTAATTATGTTCAATCATTCTTTTGAACATGTTTTTGACCAGCACGATGTATTAGAAAAAGTCATGGGGCTACTCAAACCCGGTGGGATTTGTATGATTCGAATCCCTACTGTCACCTCGTGGGCATGGCGCAGTTATGGCGTTGATTGGGTGCAACTTGATGCACCACGCCACTTATTTTTACACTCGATTCAAAGTATGAATGTATTAGCCGAAGAAAAAGGATTTAAACTTGAGAATGTCGTTTATGACTCATTTTCCTTCCAGCAATGGGGTAGCGAACAATACAAAAAAGATATTGCTTTGCATGATGAAAACTCTTATTCAGTAAACCCTGCTAAATCACCTTTTTCTGAGGCAGATATTCGTGAGTTTGAAGCACACAGTAAAGAACTAAATGCGTCTAAATCGGGTGATCAAGCTGCGTTCTATCTACGCAAGCCTGCTTGAAATTGATAATAGCCTGAGCAAAGATAAAGCATGAGCAAAAAACAAAAAATATTAGCCATCGCCTCACCTGGGGGTCACTGGATACAGCTCAATAAAATTTGCAATCCTTTAGAAGATCGATTGGATGTGGTGTATGTCACGCCTGGCGCTAAATATTCTTCAAAAAATAATAGCTCTCGAAGAGTTTTAAATATTACTGACGCTAGCGCAACAAGTAAAAGCAAGCTAATCCCTCTTGCATTCCAGCTACTATGGATTTTTATTAAAGAGCGCCCTACGGCAATTATTTCAACAGGCGCAGCGCCCGGTGCTATTGCCTTTTTATTAGCCAAATTCTTACCCATCAAAACCATTTGGATCGACAGTATTGCAAATACCTCTGAAATTTCACGCTCGGGTCGCATGGTGAAAAATCATTCTGATTTAGTTATTACGCAGTGGGAAACTTTGAGCAATGGAAAAGACATTGTTTATCATGGTTCAATATTATGATTTTCGTAGCAGTCGGCACTCAATTCTCATTTAATCGTCTGGTTCAATATATGGATGAGTGGGTTGTATCTGACGGCAATACGAACAAAGAAACTATTATTGCTCAGGTTTCTGATGGTGATTATCAAGCCAGAAACATTGAAACTCATTCCTTTATGGATGGAGAGCAATACAATAATAATATCCGTAAAGCTTCTGTATTCGTCTCTCACGCAGGCATGGGCAATATTATTAGCGCTCGTGAACTACAAACACCTATTATCGTCATCAACCGCCAGCATAAGCTTGGTGAGCATCGTAATGATCATCAAGCAGACGGTTTGAAATGGATGGGTAAACTAGCTGGTGTTTATACCGCCAGTACGCAAGAAGAGTTATACGTACATCTCAATAATATTGAAAAATTAAAAAAAGCTGACAATAATGTAGTTGGAAGCGTACAACTTACAAATTACCTTGCTGATTTCATTAATACAGGCAAACGCTAATTTCATGTTTGCTAAAATATTAAACAACCCTCTTTTGATACAAAGCCTTTGGTCAATCATTGCACGCTTCGTTGGCGTTGGACTTAATTTTAGCGTGGCTATTCTTATCACGCGCCAACTACCCAAATCAGAAGCGGGTATTTTGTTCTTATTAATGACTTTTGTAACAGGTTTTGCTTTATTTAGTCGCGTTGGTATCGATCAGTTACTAATGAAAGAAGTCGCAAGTGCACATGAGGATGAACAGAGCTTTCGTAGTAGCTATTTACGTAGTACCTACAAATTTGTAGCCTTACTTTCAGTTATTTTCAGTATTATTTGGATAGTAGCTAGTCCTTGGATACGCAACTATTTCTTTGATGGTGAAATCAATTTAAATGACTTAATGTTCGCAGGCATTGGAATACTTTTCTTTAATTTTGTTATTTTAAACAGCACATATTTAAAAGCGATTCAAAATACTATTATCGCTGTACTTAGCCAAAATGCTCTACCTGCCATTACTTTCTTGATTATCTTGGCATTATTTTGGAATAGTTTTAAATCAAATCAGCTTTATATTAATCTCTATACTTCTTCATTAGTGTTAGCTGGGCTTATTGCCATTACCCTAACAAAAAAACATTTATCTATAAAAGATGAAAAAAAATCACAAGGTCCTCACTTCAAAAGCTTACTTGGAAAAGCGATACCACTAGCACCTGTTTCTATTTTTTCTTTCTTAATGATCTTTGCCGATACCATTATGGTCGGTTTATATTTACCAAATGGTGATGTCGCCTTGTATAGTGTTGCGGCTAAAGTCTCATTTATTGTCTTATTTTTCTTAGGTGCTTTAGAGGCGACTATCTATCCAAGATTGCTCAATATTTATAAGCAGCAACCTACACAGTTAAAGTCATTCTTCTGGCAGTCTACCGCGTTAGTCCTTGGTGTGGTTTTAACGGTGACCACAGTAATGTATTTATTGTCTGACTGGATATTATTTGTATTTGGTGAAAGCTATACAGAGGCTAAACAAGCATTAGGCTTATTACTTATTGCTCAATTTTTACGTGCCGCCAGTATTACTTTTTCGTTTATGTTTATCATTCGTGAAAAAGTACGTTACTTAAACATTATTCTAGTTTTAGCGCTTATTATTAATTTGGTTTGTAATGTGATTTTTATTCAAAAATATGGCATTGAAGGAGCAGCATTAGCAACACTTATTTCAAATGGTGTTTTACTCTTTTCTGTACTTGCTCTTTTTATGACAAATAAACTTTTAACAACCTTAACAGTCCCAACAAAGAATACTCAAGGGGATAAGACATGATTATTCGTATCTTAGCCATATTATTTGCGCTATCTATCTTTATTCCTGTTGAATTTCATATCCTTCTAGGATCATTGCGTTTAGAAACCTACCGCGTGATTCTAGGTTTAGCATTAATTTATGCTTTTATTAATATTAACCAGATCCTCAGAAAAGCCGATATTATAGATATATTACTCTTCTTCTTTACCATACTCGCCTCTGCAAGCTTGATATATAACCATGGGCTAAAAGATGGCATAGAATCATCGGGTATTTTAATCATTGAGATTTTAGGTGCTTTTTATCTTGCGCGTTTAGCAATCAAAACACCAAAAGATTATTATAAAATCAATATGTTATTTGTAACTATATTGGCGGTTTTACTGGTTTTCTCGCTTTATGAAGCCTTCGCACAGCGTAGAATATTGCACGAATGGGCAAAAGCAATAACAGGACATGATTCTTTAGACTACCGACTTTATACACATCATTATATCCGTATGGGAATCATGCGTACTACCAATATGTTCGCCCACCCTATTTTGTACGGAACTATCGGTGCAATATTTTTCCCTTTTATTATTCTTTTAGTCTTTTTCAAATTTAAAATTAGTAACTTAATAAAAGCGATAGCTGTACTTATTGGTATGCTCTCAACACTTTCGTCAGCACCTTTGCTCGCTATTGCTTTTCAAGGTATGACTGCCGTTGTAACAAGGTTTTGGGCGGGAGGTAAACGCTTTTGGTTTAGCTTTGGCTTTATAGCATTGTCTGGGATGATTTTAATTGATGCGATTTCTAATAGAGGTTTCTTCAAGATTTTAATTTCTCATCTAACCTTTAATGCTAATACTGGCTATTATCGTTTGTTGCAATGGAAGTACACAATGGATGATATTGCAGATAACCCTCTTTTTGGAATTGGTCTAAATGATTGGACGCGCCCCCAAAACTTGAATAATAGTATTGATAGTTTTTGGCTTTTAATGACTTTACAACATGGCATGATTGCAAGTGCAATTTTGTTTTTTACTTGTTTATACGCCGTATTCAATGTGTTAAATCGTTTGCATAAATATCACTTTGCAACACGTTGGATGGTAAAGTCATGGATTTTGGCGTTTGTATCGCTAATTCTCATTGGCTTTACGGTTGACTATTTTGGTAAGATTCAACCACTGTTTTTCTTTATGTTAGGTTCAATCGGTTGGGCAAGAAATATGCCTAAACTAAATAATATTCTTAATCGAATGACACAGCTTTCACGTTTAAAAAACAGGCAACAAAAGCAAATAGTCACCAAAGGAACTCCATGAGAGCACGATTTATAAACCAGAATATGTTTATGGTGCTAGTACGTCTTCGTAACTCATTATTATATGCACGTACTTGGTATTTTCGCACTGTTTATGGCATGAATATCGCGCCAGATGTTCGTTTGTCATTCAAATCTCGCATTGATAAGACCAACCCAAAAGGTTTGACCATTGGCGAAAAAACTATGGTGACATTTGATGCAATTGTACTTTCGCATGATTATGCCTCACGTCGCCATGCCGCTAAAACAATTATTGGAACACATTGCTTCATCGGCTGCGGCTCTATTGTTATGCCTAATATAACCATTGGCAATCATGTGATCGTGGCGGCAGGTAGTGTTGTAACCAAAGATGTTCCTTCAAACTGTATCGTTGCTGGAAACCCTGCGAAAGTGATTAAAACAGGAATTGATACCATCGCTTACGGTATGCTGTCAGAAGAATACCTTGCACAACAGGGAAACTCTAAATGAGCCAGCTAGATATTGTTTTGGTTTCATATAACACCGCCGAATACACAAAACGGGCGATTGAGTCTGTTTACGAAGAAACCCACGATACTGATTTCAAAATTATCATGGTTGATAATAATTCTAAAGATGGTTCTGAAGAACTAATTGCCAAAGAATTTCCTGATGTGGAGATTATTCAAACAGGTGCAAACCTAGGTTTTGCAGGTGGTGTAAATGTGGGAGCAAAAACAAGTGATGGCGAGTATGTATTATTACTCAACCCTGATACTGTAATACTTAATGGCGCCATTGATAAGTTAATGACATACGCGAAAAAAACGCCACAAGCAGGTATCTGGGGCGGTGTTACGCTCAATAACGACCTAAGCCTAAATCCAAATAATGCACGCGCGCAACTCTCTTTTAAAACCCTATCCTTTATGGCATTGGGTTTAAGCAAAATTTTTAGAGGTAGTTGCTTTTTTAACCATGATAATTATGGTTGCTGGGATAGAAAAAGTGAACGTGAAGTTGATGTAATCACGGGTTGTTTCTTCTTAACCCCACGTAGTTTATGGGAAGAATTAGAAGGGTTAGATGAAACCTTTTTCATGTATGCCGAAGAAGCTGATTTTTGTATTCGGGCTATTAAAAAAGGCTACCAACCACGTGTAACACCTGATGCCAAAATTATTCATCATGGAGGTGTAAGTGAAGCCAATATTTCAGGGAAAATGCTTAAACTCCTGAAAGGCAAAGCGGAACTTATCAACAAACATTACGCTAATTGGAAGAAACCACTCTACAAAGGTTTATTAGTTTTGCATGTCTTCAATAAAACCATGGCACTAAATTTACTCAGTTTGATTAAGAAAAACAAAATTCCTACCCGAGATGAATGGCGCATTGTTTATAGTCAACGTAAGGAATGGCTGCGAGGATACCGCTAAATGGCTACCGTTATTGTCCCTGCCCATAATGAAGCAAGTGTTATCGAAGATTGCCTCAACAGTATTATCAACCAAGACGGTATTGATCACATTATCGTACCTTGCAATGGTTGTACTGATAACACAGTCGAAATTGTAAAAAGTAAATTCCCCAGCGTTGTTTGCTTAAATATTGAAAAACCTTCAAAAACTAATGCTCTCAACGTAGGCGAAGCGAAGGCAAAAGAGTTAGGTATCACCTACCCTATTTTTTATATTGATGCAGATACTCAACTCAGTGAAAACTGTATTCCACACATTACGCAAGCTTTAAAAAATAGTGAAACACAACTAGCCGCACCAACACCCATCATTGATACTCGAAAATCATCTTGGTTAGTACAAACATATTATCGTGTTTGGACCCAGCTTCCTTACATAAAAGAAGGCGTTATTGCAACATGTAGCTTTATTGTGACAAAGGAAGGCCGCACACGTTTTGATGTATTTGCTGATGTCATTGGTGATGATGGCTTCATCCGCTGTCACTTTAAAAACAAAGAAATTGCGAATATTAAAGGGGCAGAGATTTACATCACTGCACCACGTGATATTTTCTCTCTTATTAAGATTAAAACACGTGCCCGTTTAGGGAATATGGAATTAATTGCACGTAAAAAATGTCCTATTCAAGAAGCTAAAAATTACGGTAACGTAATGAAGCAAAGAATATTTAGCAAAGAATTTTTCTCTACAAGTGTTTATATCTTAATCGCTTTGGTGATTCGTATTCGAGCAAAAAAACAATTCAATAATCTAAGCAGCTATCAATGGGAAAAAGACACCTCTTCAAGATAAATAACACTTCTTCTTTAAAATCACCACGTTCGTAAATTATCGGCGAAATCTATGAACAATTTATATATAATGTCCTACTCACAGTTTGAGAAATTAATGAAAGGATTTATAACCATTGGACGACAAACACATCAGTTCTGAGTTGATTTATAGAACAGTCGATATCCTCGTTATTGTTCTCACACTATTCCTCGGCTCCCCCTACACTAAATTTTATAATATCGAAGGTTACTTATTAGCTGGTTTAAGTGCGGTTGTGATCTTTGGAATTGTTGGCAGATTGGCGGATATATATACATCTTGGAGTGGTCGTCCGTTACGTGACGAAGCCTTAAGAGTTACACTGGCTTGGCTAGCTACTTTTTTATCGCTAGTTTTTATCGCCTTTGTAACAAAAACAAGTGAACAGTTTTCTCGTGTGGTTGTAGTCGCTTGGCTAGTTGTAACCCCTATTTTACTCATTCTTGCTCGATACACTCTTAGGAAAATCTTTGCTCACTTACGTCGCTTAGGCGTTAATAACCGTACTGTTGCAATCGTCGGTATGACACAGAATGGTTTACACTTTGCACGTGACTTAGAAAACAAACCTGAGTTTGGTTACAATGTAGTTGGCTTTTATGATGATAGAACAGAACGCATACACAACGAAGTTTTAAACCATTATTCTCACTTGGGTGATTTTGATGACATGATCGCTTCCGCCCGTAGTGGAGAATGGGATCAAATCTATATAGCTCTACCTGTAGAAGCACGTAAGCGTATGCTGCGATTGCTAGATGAGCTTTCTGACAGTGCAACACCTATCCGTTTGCTACCTGATTATTTCACTACAAACTTACTCCACAGCAAGTTTATTGAAATTGCAGACAATCCTGTTTTATGTATTTATGACTCACCCTTTTCAGCTGATCATGCCTTTATAAAACGTGTAGAAGACCTATTATTTGGCACAATTATTCTTGCTCTTATCTCTCCAGTTTTACTCGGTATTGCCGCAGCGGTTAAGTTTACATCAAAAGGTCCAATTCTATTCAAACAGACTCGTTATGGCCTTAAAGGTGAAAAAATTCGTGTATGGAAGTTCCGTTCAATGACTGTTTGCGAAGATGGAGATGATGTAAAGCAAGCTACAAAAGGAGATTCTCGTTACACCAAAATTGGTGAGTTTTTACGCAGAACCTCTTTAGATGAACTTCCGCAGTTTTTTAACGTAATTCAAGGCACAATGTCAATTGTTGGTCCACGTCCGCATGCTGTTGCTCATAATGAGCAATATCGTACTGTCATTTCAGGTTATATGCTACGCCATATGATTAAACCAGGCATTACTGGTTGGGCGCAAATTAATGGCTGGCGTGGTGAGACAAACACTATCTATAAAATGCGTAAACGTATTGAATTTGATTTAGAATATATGCGCGAGTGGAGCCTTTGGCTGGATATTAAAATTATTTTTTTAACAGTGTTCCGTGGCTTTACTGATAAAAATGCCTACTAATAAAAGCCTCATTCTCAAATAGATTAATAATACCCACCTTGCAACTTGATCAAATAACATTCACACGTTTTATTGCGGCTTTAACCGTGGTATTTTTCCATTACGGTCAGAGTGTTTTCCCCGCGAATATACCCTTTCTTTTTGAAAATGTAATCGCAGGTCCAATCGCAGTTGGATACTTCTATGTTCTCTCTGGTTTTATTATGGCAATAGCCTATTACCAACCCGAACAAAAAAACCAAAAAGTTATTAATAAAAAAAGATATTGGCTCGCACGCTTTGCAAGAATCTACCCTGTCTACCTTTTAGCATTATTACTTATTGTTGCTGCAAAATTTAAAGGCTTGACAGAAAACTGGCAAGAACTACCACTACATTTGGCTCTTTTACAGTCTTGGATCCCAGGTTATCCAATCACGCTTAATACACCGGGTTGGTCTTTATCAGTAGAGGCCTTTTTCTATCTGTGTTTTCCTTTTCTACTTATTTGGGTTTACAAACTTGGCACTAAATCATTAGCCATTTTTACAGTAGTTCTATGGCTAACAACCCAATTTATATTACTTACCCAGCTTAATTCCAACGAATATGCACCTAAGTCTTTGTTACATGATTTTATTTATTACAACCCTTTAATGCATTTGAATTCATTTATTGCGGGGCTTTTATGTGGTATTTATTTAAAAAGAAACCCTAATACTAACAAAAGCAGTAATACACTCTGGCTAATACTTTCATTTGGCCTAATATTTTTATTAATTTGGGCACGTCCTCATCTAGAAGTATTACTAGGTATAAAACTTGCCTTTACTAATGGTTTACTTGCGCCTGTATTTTTGCTCTTTATTGTATTACTAGCAAAGCACAAAGGCATAATAACAAAGGTATTTAGCGCTAGCTGGTTAATACTTTTGGGCGAGGCAAGTTATTCATTGTATATTCTACAGAAACCAGTTCATGGAGTTTATGATAGACTTATTGTGCCAAACTTCGTGCTATCAGAAACCACTCACTTTTATATTTTCCTCATTATATTGATCATCATTTCAGTTTTATCTTATAAATATTTTGAAACGCCAATGAGAAAAGCGATAAGAAGAAAATTTTCATAGCTACTATTTACGCGTTCATAAGTTGTTACTAATACGGTAACTTGCTAAAATCCGTAACAATTATTTTTTAGCCTAAATTTACAAAGTCTTTACGCTTGTTTTTCACTCTTTTATCGTTATAAAAGTGAACTTTATCTACTAGTTTTTGAACTAATAAAGGCACTATAAGATAATCCAATACTAGTAATTAAAATACAACAACGAATATGAATTCTGACTCAAGAAAAAGCTTACCTTCACGAATAGCTCAAAGTAATCACTCATCTGATGATTTAATTAATTATCCAAATGGATTTTATCCCGAAGAGCTATTGGATCACTCTGGAGGTCTTAACCTTAAAGAGTTCATTACAGTTTTAACACGTCGTAAAAAGCTTATTTTAACAACTGCACTCACAACATTATTATTAGCATTTCTTGTGACTTTAATGATGCCACCTACTTATCGTGCAACTTCTACTTTAAAGATTGAACGCTATGCTAACGGCCCTAGCGAAAATATTTTAAATGCTGAAGCTTCACGAAGTGATCGTGATTTTTTTGAAACACAAATTCAGTTAATACAAAGTAAGACTTTAGCACGACGTGTAATTGATCAATTAAATATCGCTACCAAAGATACACCAACAAGTTTGAAAGCAAAAATTAAGCAGTTGTTTGGTGCAGAAAAAAAATTAAAAGAGCAAAAGAGTGATCAAGTTGAATTGCTTTTTTTAGAAAATTTAACAGTAAAACCTATTAGCAATTCACAGTTATTAAGCATCAGCTATGACTCATCTGACCCTAAATTAGCAGCTGATATTAATAATGCTGTTGCTAAAACCTTTGTTCGCCAAAATCTTGAAAGACGTTTCGATACTGCATCATCTTATAAAAATTATGTGAGTGAAAACCTTGAGGAAACTAGAAAAAGTCTGGAAATAGTGGAGAACAAACTCAATGATTACGCACGAAAAAACGGTATTGTACAAAATATAGATGGTGAATCTGCCCATAGTTACACACTAAAAAAGCGCGCAGAAGAACTTGTTATTGCTGAAAATGAAAGAATAGAAGCAGAGGCAACTTACAAGTTTGCTCTTAAATCTCCAAAAAATAACTCTATCTCTGTCAGTACGATGAACGACCCTTATATTATATCGTTAAAAAAAGCTGCCGCTCGATTAGAAACACAGTACCAAAAAATAAAAAATAAACGCACTAGAAGCTCACGCCGTTTAAGAAAACAAATTGATAATCTACGTGACCAAGTGACAACTGAAGGAACCTCTATCAACGTTGCCCTCCAAGCTGGGTTCTTAGCCGCAAAAGAAAAAGAGCTTATGTTACGTGAGCAATTTGATAAACTTAAGAACAGTAGCCTCAATTTACAAGGTAAAAATACAACGTATAACCGCCTTAAACGTGAAGTTGAAATAAATCAACTCTCATACGATAAACAGCTCGAACAACTAATGGCTGCAAGCGTAGCGGGGAGAATTGGTACAAACAATATTTCGATTATTGATAAAGCAGGCGTGCCATCTCGTAAATTCAAACCCAGTTTAAAAACCAATTTAGCCTTTGGTTTATTATTTGGATTATTACTTGGAATGGGAATTGCATTTTTAAGAGATTTTATCGATGACAGCATCAAAGATTCTGACACATTGGAAAAAATATCAGGATTACCCGTATTAACCCAACTCCCTAACATTGAAAATGTAACACCGAAAAAGCTAGCATTGCATACTGCGCTAGAGCCGCGCTCTACACTTGCAGAAGCGATCCGTTCTTTACGAACCAGTTTACGATTTTCTACCCGAAGTGGATCCCCTCAAAGCATATTCATTACAAGCTCTGCAGCAGCTGAAGGTAAAAGCACTATTGCGCTTAATCTTGCAACGGCTTATGCGCAAGCAGGAAGCAACGTACTATTGATTGATGCTGATCTACGTAAGCCGAGTATTCATAAATTATTGGAACTTGAAAATAGCAATGGTCTAACGAACTATCTTGCATCAACTGATTCAGTACACGGTGATATTAGTCATAATTGTATGATTAAGAACCTAAGTGTGATCAGTTCTGGCCCAATCCCTCCCGACCCTGTTGAGTTATTATCAGGCAATAAAATGATTGAACTACTAGAAACAGCAAGCCAACAATATGATCATATTATAATTGATGGGCCGCCTATTCTAGGTCTAGCTGATGCTTTGGTACTATCAAACCTATCTGATGCTACTATAGTTGCTATTGAGGCAGGAAAGACACGTAAAGTGACATTGCTTGATGGATTGAAACGCCTTGAACGAGCTAATGCAAATATTATAGGCTCAGTTTTGACTAAAATAAGTAAATCAGTGAACCCAAACTACAATCCGGCATATTATTCTTATACTCCGATCCAGAAGTCGGGGAAAATAGCTCAAATTAAGGGATAAAGAGGCTTTGAAAAAGGGAGAGATAGATCTAAGTATATAATATTATACAATATGTGAGTTATTTCCCTTTGCCGAGTTTGTTTACTTTATGAATACATATAATTAAAAAAATATACTTATTTAATATTTAAATGATCTACCCGATATAACTGTTAGTTATTATTAATGGTTTTCTTAGAAGAATTTTTGTAATTCTAACCTTACAAAATCATCTTTTTCAAAGATTCTTATCGGGTCTGACGCATCCACATCAGTAAAAATTTGTCCTTCAATATTAATTTTAAAGCCTTTACCTAGACGCTTGCTAGCTTCCACACGAAAGCTCTTGGTTTGATTATCTAAATCAATAAAAGCTCCTGCGAGAACTTCGCTGCTACTCTCATCATTCAGCGCATAACGTGCGCCAATAAAAAGATCATTTTGAAAGGGCGCATTACGAACTTCACCGCGCGAATCATGATGATATTCAGCTAACAAGCCGAGCTCTGAACCTGATTCAAAAGCTGGTAATGTATGCTCAAATCCACCAACTGCAGCGGTGTAATCTTTAATACTCGTATCATCAAAATCCCGGTTAATAGTTTCCAACTTCCAAATAGTTGATTCACCTGTGTATTGTAAGTCTAAACCTATCTGTGCGATAAATGGATAATGTGCTTTCAATGCTGTAGCGCTAATTGGCGAGAGAATAGGGTCGCGTGAGGTCCCATCAAAATAATGAAAGCCGACATCAACCTCATCAAATGTTTCAGTCCAGCGAAGGGCAAAATCTATATGTTCTTCTTTTGATGCTGACTCAAACGTTGATGCATCCTTATCTACGACTAATGGTGCACGAAAGCGCCCTTTTATCCCAGGATAAGTTCTCTCTCTAAAGTACGGCAGTACAAATAAATCTAAACCACCATTATCAGTTAAACGGCTCACTCGAAGTAATGGTTGACCCAACTTTTCTTCACCATCAGTACCTTCAACAGCATCTGTTTGATTAATAATATCAACAAGGTGTTGCGATTCTGTTACACCCCAGTAAACTTTTCCAATACCAACTTGAAACTCCCAATCACCTTTGCTTGATACAAAATCTAACTGTCTAATATCAGCATGGGTACGCTCTTTATCCTGTTCATCCCAACGGATAAAGGGGCTAAAAGTAAATTTCTTATAACCATTATCACTATCCCAGCTGTGTTTATATTCTGGTTGAATACTGATTGCCACCCCCCCTGTTTTTTGTTGTTTTGTATCTGCTGGCTGACTGGGAAAGTATGTTCCTTCTACAGAAATATTCCCTGATAGCTCCCCAGCCTGTAAATTAACCGTAAAAGCCGTTGATATAATGACTAATCCTCGTATAAAACATCGAAAAACAGGGGGGGTGGTATTTAATAAATGCTTGTTTTGGATTGTTTTAATCATAACCATCTCCTTACACTATCTTTATATGTTTGATACTCGGATCCAAACTTCTCAAAGAGAAATTTTTCTTCGGGTTTAATTTGCATTGCCGTTATAGCAAAATAAAACAGCGGTAAAACTAAAAATGGAGTCACACTACCTAACCAAACAGCAAAGCCAAAAAGCATAATTAACATGCCAACATACATAGGGTTACGGCTGATTTTATATAAGCCTGTAATAACCAAGCCTGTTGTCATTTCTGGTTTCATCGGGTTAAAAGTTGTGCGTTTTTTAAAAAATAATAATAATGACCAGAGATCAAAAACACCAGCAATGATAATGATACCGAGCCCTGCTTTATTCCACGGTGATCCAATAAAGTGCGCGATGGGAATGTGCTTATTTAACAACCACATCAAAAGTGCAATGCTCAAAGCATAAATAGGAGGCGGGATTTTTAACTCTAGTGCTTTCATTTTTTCCTTCTATGATGATCGAACTGCTGCTTCTAACGCTTCCATTGCCCAATCATTCATTAGTTCGGCATCATCAAACAATTCTTCAGGAGCGGTAAACCACTTTTTAACGATGACCGTTTTATTTTTTTTATCGTAAGAGAATGGCTTCATTCCTTTCGCTTCATATTTGGGGCGTGTTTCATCATCCACAACAAAATACATTACATCACCTAAAACAACCCCAAATTGTGTATCTTTCCCAAACCAACTTGAGCGAAAGGCTACGCCACCAAAGTATTTTTTAGTAGTTAAATCAGGGAACTCATTGAGTAGTTCTTTTATGTATTCAACATATTCAACGGAAGCAGACATATTATCAAACCTTCACTAGATTCTTAGTTAAACTTACCTAGCCAAGGACTTTTTATTGAAGTCACGCGAAGATAAACCATTTTTAAACTTGTAGTTAGAAAACTGTAAAATAGTACTTTTACCTGACTGGTGGTTCACCATGCTCATCATCGAAGGTCGCCAATATCTACCTAAAAACTGCTTAAAGCCTGTAGCTTCTAATGTCTTTAACAATGCACTTTTACGGTCGTAAAATTTAACTTTCACGGGGCGGTATTCTTGGGTATCAATCCACGTTACTTGCTTGGTGTAACCTGAATATTTGTAAGCAGGTGTACGCTCAATTACGTGACACTTCCAACCACTACCACAAGCTTCTTCACGTAAATACTTGTATTTATATTTTTCAACATCTTGTGAACCTAAATCCTCAAATGCAAACTCACTCCCCATAAATGGACCTGACTTATTACGTGAGCTAATACGTTTAACACGCTTTAATGCTGGTAGATACAACCACTGATCATCAGCTTTTAAACCGTGCGAAAAAGTTAGCATCGCCGTACCTTTTACATCAGCAGGTTCATCAAACAATGATAATGATTTATCGCCATCACCCTTGCCTTCTAACGTTTTACTGCGAATAACACGTCTACTCGTTTTACCTGCACGATTATTTAACGTCATAACCATATTAGCGGTAAAGTCACCAAATCCTGTGTCTTTTGCGTCACCTTCTTTGGCAATACGCAAACCCTTCTGTTCTGGTGTTTCTGCCATTACCGTAGCTGATGATAATATCAGTACTGCAAGCAGTGAAAATGATAAAGTTTTTTTAACTAACATATTGTTTCTCCATATTTTTTCTTCACTCTGTGAGACACATAAAGCATCTTACAGTTCCTCGGATTTTCACCAATTATCTATTTTAGTCTGCCAACTTATTTTGGCCTTTGCTTAACCACTTATCCCACTTTATTAATAATGGGGGTAATAATAAGAAATCTACTATCAAAGCAATCGCAATAACTATCGCTGTTAGTAACCCCATTCCAGAATTCAGCTTGAATGATGATGTTGCCAACACCAAAAAACCTGCCACTAGCGCCACTGAGGTTACCCACAAGGCAACTCCAACGGTTGAAAAGGCATAACGTACTGCATCCTCGGCACTCAAGCCCTGTTCTCGCCTAGCTCGCAAATATTTGCTCAAAAAGTGTATGGTATCGTCCACCACAATTCCTAACGTCATTGCTGTTACAACCGATAATGCCATACCAATCTCACCATCAATCAACGACCACACACCAAATGCCATGCCTGCTGGAACAAGATTTGGAATCAAGCTCAATAAACCATAACGCCACGAGCCTAACGCAAATATTAAAATTAATGAGATCAACACCAAAGCAATGGTTGTACCACTCAACATACTGATAATATTTTTCATACCTATATGAGCGAACATCACCGTTGGGCTAACACCTATTGCCCTTAGTTCTGGAATATTAGCTAGCATCCAATCATCAAATCGCTTTTCTACTGCCAGCACTTCTTTAGTAGACATTGTCTTCATCGTCACAGTAATTCGTGTGCTTTTCTTATCAATATCAATCTGATTATTAAGGTCTAATCCGAAAGGTAATGACATTTCATAAAGTAATAAATATTGTGCAGCAAGCTCACGGGATTCAGGTAGCTTGTAAAACTCTTCGTTATCACCGTGCATATTTTTATTAAGGCGGGTGAAAGTATCCGTAACCGTATTTACATGTATGATTTCAGGCTGTGTCATCATCCAGTCGGTAAACCTTTTTATATCTGCTAGCACCTTCGGATTAGATATATCACCTGAGTTTTTCGTTTCAATTGAGTATTCAATATTATAAATACCCGTTAAATTATCACTGATAAAATCTGTATCGGTACGAAATTCAATACGTTCATCAAAGTAATGTACAAAAACATCGTTAAGTTCATTTCGAGGAATTAATGCGATCAGTACAATTGCAATACCTGCCATAACCATTAGTAACATTTTCTGTTTACGAATAACCCATTCTGCAAAGGTAGACATTATTTCTAATGTTTTAGTCTTACGTTGTTTAACGCGCACAGGGAGAATAGTCGCCAAAGCGGGTAATAAAAAGATCGAGAAGAAGAAGGCAGACATAACACCTATCGCTGCCACATTTCCTAAATCACGAAAAGGTGGAGCATCGCTTGTATTAAGCGATAAGAAACCTATCGTTGTAGTAATGGATGTGAGAAAAACAGGCATGAAATTGATGCGTAAACTCTCACGCATAGCAACTTTTTTATCACTCCCCTTTTGCATTTCTGCAATCCATGTCGACAGAATATGTACACAATCTGCCACCGCTAAGGTCATGATAATCACAGGGGCTGACATGACGGGGGATGATAGTTCAATCCCCAGCCAACCCGCTATACCGAATGAAGATGCTACTGAAAATACGATCACAACTAAAGTAGTGATCGTCCCACTAATACTGCGTAGTAAAAAGAAAACCGTAATAAGAATTAGCAATAATGCGAGTGGTAACAAGTTCGACATATCGTATATCGTCGCTTCACCGAAGGCATTATTCATCATTACTATGCCTGACAAATAAACTGTAATTTCGGGATATGTTTTGTTGATATACTCTTTTAAAGCACGTACAGAAGCCACAACTTCTGTTACTTGTTTTGTAGGATCTGCTAGTTTTTCTACCTCTTTACCATCAGCACCTTTAACCATTATTTTCTTAGGAAATTCCATGGTCATATTAACAGCGGTCACATGAGCTTTTTCTGAAATTAAACGGTGTAGCAATAGTGGTTCATTCAAAGTGACTGCTCTAATTTTTTCTAAATCAGCATCCGTTAAATTAGCCGCCTCTTCATATAAATTAGCCACTGCCATATCATCTTCGATTGACTCAGTGTGTTGATAATTTGAAAGTGAATCTACACGCATAGAATAAGGAGTAGTCCATGCGCGTTCGGTAATATCTTCAATTGCGGCTAAGGTTTTTCGAGTAAACACCTTGCCATCTTTGGGTGCCAACACCATTAAAACATTATCGTTTTTCGTATAAGTATTTTGTAAGTCCTCAAAAGCTTTAAGTCGCGGATCATCTTCATTAAAGAAGATTCGGTAATCATTATTAAAAAATAAATTCTTTGCCCCCATGCCAGCTAGCATTACGAGCAAAATGATTGAAATTAAAAACAACCAGCGAAACCTCACGACAAACTCAGCGTAACTTTTAATCATTATGATAAAACCTCTCCCTTAGTCCTATAAATTATTATAATGGCTTGAGTAATTCTAACTGTTCTATTAAAGCATGACCACAAATCATCAAGGTATCTAAACTCTGTGAACTCTTTGCAAGCCCAAGACAACCTTCAAGAGTTGCTACAAATAACACACCTAATTGTTTCGAATCAGCGTCAACCCTTAATTTACCTGCAGTTTTCCCTCTTTCACACGCCTCTTCAATAGCAAGTTGCCATTCTTCATACACCGCCGTAATACGTTGTTTAAACCCCTCATCAATTGGTGTCATTTCTTGTGCCAGATTATTGAGCGGACATCCAAGGCGAACATCCTCTTCCGTCATTTGATCACCGGATTGCATCAATATTTGCTGAATTGTAGTAATAGGATCATCTGTCTCTTTTAATGGATCAATCCAATTAGCTTTAAGTGTTGTATAGATAACTTCATCAACAACGGCATAACCTAATTCCATTTTATTTTTAAAATGGTGGTACAGAGCGCCCTTTGTGGTATCAGTATTTTTCAATATATTACTAATACTAGCCGCTTGGAAACCTCGATGATAGATTTCATCAAAGGCAGCCATAAGAATTTTACCGCGAGTTTCTGTACTCTTATCGATAGTTGCAGACCCATTGCAGTGCTCACATGACCAGATGTGCCACCATTGTTTGGGTTTATCGCTGAAATAAGATGATTGAGACATAGCGACTTTATACATACATACCGGTCGGTATGCAAATTATATTGTTAGATTATTTACTTGTCACACCTATATACAACGTACCATTTTTATAGTAATTAGGTGGGATTAAAAGCATAAATCCTTGTTTTTCATTTCCTTTTTGATATCCATAAAAATTAAAACGTGTGCCAGTACAAATATCTTTTAAGCCATTTGCCTCTTTAAAAAGTGGGCAGTTACCAGAGTCCCCAATATTTACATAAGTGAAATACCTATTGTCAAGGCGTAAAACATTTACCTGTTTCCCTTTCCATTGTGTTTTTCTTATATCTCCTTTTACCATTCCACCAATATCAAGCTCAACAACGCTCAAAGAAGTTTTCTTATAATTCTCATCATTTGACTGGATGAAAAGCGAGTTTAGGAATACAAGAGTAAGTACCACCAATAAAAGTAAAAATAATAGTTTTAAAACTACTCGATAAATTAATCGTTTATCCATATCAGTTATACAAAGTTATGAGAAGAAGCCATTATAGATGTGACTATTCCAAAGGCAATAAGCATTCCCTTCAAAGTGCGCCTAGGATATGATGCCCCACATATTCGCAGGGTATATCTATATTATTCTGAGATTACTTAATTTACTCTTTTAAAGCCAAAATATTGCCATGAGCCAAACTGACAAGTCACGTAAAATTCTAATTACTAGCGCCCTTCCTTATGCCAATGGTCCCATTCATTTAGGCCACATGGTGGAATACATTCAAACCGATATTTGGGCTCGCTTTCAGCGTTTACGTGGCAATTCCTGTATCTATGTTTGTGCAGATGATGCTCACGGCACACCAATCATGCTTCGCGCGCAACAAGAAGAGATCACCCCTCAAGAATTGATCGATAATATGAAAGTTGAACATGAGCGTGACTTTACTGATTTTCTTGTAAGCTTTGATAATTTTCACTCAACACATTCCGAAGAGAATAAATACTTTTCTGAGCAGATATATTTATCAGCAAAAGAAAAGGGCAACATTACTACTAAAGTCATAAAACAAGCTTACGACCCAGAAGCCAATATGTTTTTGCCTGATCGTTTTGTAAAAGGTGAATGCCCAAAATGTGGCACGGCAGATCAATATGGTGATAATTGCGAATCCTGTGGTGCGACCTATTCCACCACTGAGTTAAAGAACCCTTACTCCGTGGTGTCTGGTGCCACGCCAATAGAGAAAGACAGCGAACATTACTTCTTTAAAGTTAGTGATTACAGCGATTTTTTAAAGGAGTGGGTTAACGGTGGTGCGGTACAAAAAGAAATCGCCAATAAAATGAATGAGTGGCTAGATGGTGGCTTGAATGATTGGGATATTTCTCGTGATGCGCCTTATTGGGGGTTTAAAATCCCAGGCACAGAAGATAAATACTTTTACGTATGGTTAGATGCACCTATTGGATATATCGCATCATTTAAGAACTATTGTGATAAAACGGGTACAGACTTTGATGAATATTGGAAACCTGATTCAGAAACTGAGCTGTATCACTTTATTGGTAAAGATATTGCCTACTTCCACACCCTATTTTGGCCTGCTGTTTTAAAATCTGGTAATTTCAGAATTCCTACTGCTGTTTTTTGCCATGGTTTCTTAAATGTGAATGGGCAAAAAATGTCTAAGTCACGCGGCACATTTATTCAGGCTCGTGTGTTTTCTGATCACTTACCGACTGAGCCTCTACGTTACTACTATGCAGCAAAACTTAGTAATACGGTTGATGATATTGACTTAAACCTGCAAGATTTTCAGCAACGCATTAATAGTGACTTAGTGGGAAAGGTTGTTAATATTGCTTCACGTTGTGCAGGCTTTATTAGTAAAAAGTTCGATGGGAAACTGTCAGCATCTATGGCTGATGAAGCACTTTACAAAAACTTCACTGATGCGAGTGAATCTATCGCCCAAGCCTATGAAGATCGTCGTTACAGCAAGGCTATGCGCGAAATTATGGCACTTGCAGATTTAGCCAACCAATACGTTGATGAAAAGCAACCTTGGGTATTAGCCAAAGATGAAAACCGTCAACAAGAAGTTCAGGATATATGCTCACAAGGCATTAATATGTTTCGTGCGATTATCACTTTCCTCAAGCCCGTATTACCTAAGCTTGCAGAAAAATCAGAAGCCTTCTTAAATGCTGGTGAATTACAATGGGATAGTGTTTCATCGCCTTTGTTTGATACTGAAATCAATAAATTTAAAGCCTTAATGACACGTATTGAGGAAGATAAAATCAACGCCATGCTTGAGGCAAACAAAGTAGAACTTGCCGCAGCTGCAGCTCTACAAGCTAAAACAGGTGGTGCTGGCAAAGATAATGACACACAGCTAGATTCTCAATTAGGAAAGGATCCAATTAGCCCAACCATTGATTACGATGATTTCGCAAAAATCGATTTACGTGTAGTTAAAATACTCAAAGCCGAACACGTAAAAGGTGCGGATAAATTATTGCAACTCACACTCGATTTAGGTGATGAGCAACGCAATGTATTTGCTGGAATAAAATCAGCCTACAAACCTGAAGAGCTTGAAGGCAAGATGACCGTGATGGTTGCCAACCTAGCACCACGTAAAATGCGCTTTGGAATGTCCGAAGGTATGGTACTTGCGGCAGGTCCTGGCGAAGAAGACATTTATGTTCTCAACCCTGATGAAGGCGCTGAAGTTGGCATGAGAATCAAATAGTTATGACACCTTCTAAAAAAACTAGAGAAAACACAGAAGTTATAGAAGCACTTCAAAGTATGGCGGCATCACAGAAAACTCCCTCTGATATGCTTCGTTACTTAGTTTTGGACTTGAAAATAGAACAGCAAATAGATTTGATGAAATTATTCACCGATGCTTTTGATGTTAGCCTCGGTGAGGTTACGGCTATCTCTGGTTGGTGGCATGATAATACTGCCGAGATGAACGATAACGATATTAATCATTATATCGGCTGGATTGTTTCAGAGTACTTAGAAAAACAAAGTTAGCAGGGTTAAATAGTAGCGCCACTACCCCCCATCATTTGATGTAAATATTCGAAGTCTTCTTCTGCCTTTTCACCAAATAACGGATCATTTTTATCTTTCATTTGCGCTTCAACTTCTGCCCAATCCCTGTTCTTCATCATCTTATTGATTAAAG
>Ga0256834_1000553_pt1 | contig 26704 bp, 20 predicted proteins | sample 4281140metaG_FD_190536 | JGI IMG/M metagenome (GOLD analysis project Ga0256834, IMG submission 190536) | Hydrothermal vent microbial communities from East Pacific Rise, Pacific Ocean - 4281-140 | ecosystem: Environmental > Aquatic > Marine > Hydrothermal vents | place: Pacific Ocean: East...
AGGCAAATGAATTAACTCACCAACTAATTCCTGCTCTTGTTTTTTTGAAATTGTTCCACGTGCTTTTGCTGCCGCAATAACGAGTGAAGCAAGGGCGGTTAATTGAGCTGTAAAGGCCTTGGTTGATGCAACGCCAATTTCTGGCCCGCATAAAGTTGGGAAAATCACATGCGATTCTCGAGCGATAGTAGATTCTGCTACATTAACCAAGGAGGCAATATGTTGGCCCTTGCTTGCGCAATATCTAAGGGCGGCTAAAGTATCGGCAGTTTCACCAGACTGTGAAATGAATAATGAAAGTCCGTTTTTTTCCATTGGTGGTTCACGATAGCGAAACTCTGAGGCTACATCAATATCAACAGGTAAGTTTGCATATTTCTCAAACCAGTATTTTGCAACAAATGCCGCTAGATATGCCGTGCCGCAAGCAACCATGGTTATGCGACTTAACTCTTTAAAATCAAATGGCAAGTCTTCGATTAAATCAACACTTTGCGAACCCATATCAATAAAATGCGCAAGCGTATGAGCAATAGTTTCTGGCTGTTCATAAATTTCTTTGGCCATAAAATGACGATGATTGCCTTTATCAACTTGAGTTGTGGCAGCAGAGGAAATTTGTTTTTCACGCTGAACTTGCTTGTCATCAATATCAAAAATAATAAGATTATCTGGCGTGATAATGGCGCAATCGCCCTCGTCTAAATAGGTGATTTTATTGGTTAGTGGAGCAAGCGCATAAGCGTCTGAACCAAAATACATTTCTCCATCGCCATGCCCAATTGCCAAGGGTGAACCTTGACGAGCAGCGATTAGCATTTTGTCATTATCTTTAAACAAAAAAACTAAGCCAAACGCACCTTGCAGACGTTTTAAGGTATTTCTTACAGCGGATTGAGGGTCAGCCCCATTATCAAGCTCACGTGTTACCAGCATAGCTACTGGCTCGGTATCGGTTTGAGTTTTTGGCTCATAACCATCTTTTTTTAGCTCAACTAACAGCTCACGATAATTTTCAATAATACCATTATGAACAATTGCTACCCGCTCGGTTGCATGTGGGTGGGCGTTATTTTCGGTTGGTGCGCCATGAGTTGCCCATCTTGTATGGCCAATTCCAATTAAGCCGTCCATTGAAATTTCTTCAAGTTTTTTTGCTAAATTAACCAGTTTACCCTCAGCCCGAGTGCGAAAAATCTCACCCCCATGAATAGTGGCAATTCCTGCACTGTCATATCCACGATACTCGAGCCGCTTAAGAGCTTCTACTAAACGTGAAGCTACAGGCTGATTCCCAACTATTCCAACAATTCCACACATTATTTCTTCTTCTCTATCGTTTTACTACACAATTATTCAATCAACGAATTGTTGGATTATTTATTTGCTTTCGCTTGCAAATTCCACACATATAAAAAACTTTTCTTTATTTCACTTTATTTTTAAACGCCAACGCACGTGCTTTTAGCTTTGAGGCAAAGCCTGTTTTATTCACCTGTTTAGAGCGAGCAATCGCCAATGCGTCTACTTCTACATTAGATGTAATAACAGAACCAGAGGCAATATACGCCCCTTTACCAATTTCAATTGGGGCAACTAACGAGGAGTTTGAGCCTACAAACACATCTTGGCCAATTATTGTGCGATGTTTGTTTATTCCATCATAATTACAAGTGATTGTGCCAGCACCAACATTGGCATTTTGCCCAACATCTGCATCACCAATATAGCTTAAATGATTGAGTTTTGCTCCAGCACCAATTTTTGCTTTTTTCACTTCAACAAAATTACCAACTTTTACGCCTTCGCCAAGATTTGCATCTGGTCGAAGTCGAGCGAATGGCCCAATATTGGCGTTTTTACCAATTTTTGCCCCAACTATATGGCAAAAACCTAGAATATTTGCTCCCTGACCCACCTCTACCGCCTCGCCAAAGATTACATTTGGCTCAATGCAAACGTCAGAAGCGATTTTTGTATCATATGAAAAATACGTAGTTTGAGGATCTTTTAAAGTAATACCAGCTCTCATAAAATCTTGGCGAAGGCGATTTTGATATAGGTTTTCTGCAATGGCAAGTTGTGAGCGATCATTCACCCCTATCACATCATCACTGGGTGCAAGTACAAAGGAAACATCATGTCCGAGCTGATTGGCCAACGGCACAAGATCGCCTAGATAATATTCATTTTGAGCATTATCGTTACCAACTTTTTCTATTATTTCTTTAAAAACCTCAGCCTTAAAACCCAAAATACAGGCGTTGCAAAGATTAATTTTGCGCTGTTCATCTGTTGCATCTTTATGCTCAACAATATTAAGCAATTTATCTCCATCGGTTATAAAACGCCCATACCCTGCAGGATCGTTTGGCTCAAAACCAAGGATTGAAGCGTCTTTTCCAGCTTTTAGTTGCTCTAAAATTAGTTCAAAATTTTGCGCTCGTAATAATGGATGATCGCCATAAACCACAATCACATAACCCTTAGCTTTACTCCAAAGGTCTTTTGCCATTTGTGCGGCATGTGCTGTACCTTTACGCTCAACTTGTTCAAAAATCCGTGCGTTTGGTGCAATGGATTTGACCATTTCACTGAGTTGACTAGCATTTGGGGCGGTTATTACACCTAAATTTTTTGTACCAGCACCTATTGCAGCTTTTAAAACATGGGCAAGAATTGGCAAGCCTGCGACTTGGTGCATTAGTTTGGGCAAGCTGGACTTCATGCGAGTACCATCGCCAGCGGCCAACACTATTGTGGTAATCTCTTCATTATTAATTTTTTGCATTAAAGTGCGCTTTCACTTTTTATGTATATTTGAGATTGTTATGACTTATTTTAATTAGAAAACCAATAAATTATCAAACTAATGATAAAGTTTATCTAAATATGTGATTCGTTATTTTTTTGGAGTGTTTATTAAGTGGCTCGCTTTAGTGATAAAATAAAATCTTCTGATATTAGTGTTTGGGGATTAGTGGCATTAGTTTGCGGCGCAATTGCGGTTTTTAGTGCAAATATGCCCTCGATAATTCCTGCAAATTTTGCAACAAATATGCACGCAACAAGACTTGATGGCTCTTCTCTTAATAATATGCGAGAGCAAGTTGCAGCTCTTAAAAAAGATTCTGCAAGAATTAGAGAAGAATATAACCGCCTTACTACCATGTTAAAAATTGCTGAACAGGGACGCAACGAAGTTACAAAGCGAGTTGGAGCAATGGAGAGTTCCCTGCCGCTTTTGCTTGAGGCTATTCCTCCTGGAGTAAAAGTTGATACCTTAATCACTACTGCTAGCATCGGCGAAAATGGCGAGAATGACAAAAAAATTGAGACCGATGGTGGTTATGTGATTACTTCTAGTTCTGCTATTGATGGCGAAAATACAACTCAAGCAACACAAGTTATTGTTGAAGATTTACAAGTGACAGCCCCCCCTGCATTAGAGGAAATTACCATTGCAACTAATTCTGCTTTTGGCATTGCGCTTGGCTCAGAAATAAAAGCAGTCGATGCAATTGTTGCTTGGCAAGATATAGAAAGAAAAGTTGGCCCATTATTACTCGGACTTGAGCCAATATTATCAAAAGACCTTGGCAATGGTGAGCGAAAGATGATTGCAGGACCTATTGAGGATTATTCCATAGCAGAACAATTATGCACAAGAATGCTACGCGTTGGAATAGCTTGCTTACCAATACCCTATGAGGGCATAGAGATGCCTGAATAACGTAAGACAGCTTTACCCTTATGAGCCAAGAATATCTATCCAAAACGTTTTCGTTTGTCATGTGCGATTAACAAAATAGCCAGCAAACCAAAAAATAAACTATAAGCTATAAAAAGAACTACCACTCTAGTATCTGGCATCTGCCCCGTGATTGCACTCCAAGCAAATTCACCCATTTGCCTAGTTGGAGACCAAATTGATATATCGTTTATACCTTGTGGCATTTGAATTGGTGGAATCCACAATCCGCCAAGAAAAGCAAGTGGCAAGAAAATTAAGTTTGCCAATGCTGGCGCAGAACGAGCAGATGCAAAATAACCCAATGAAACCCCCATCAGTGATGCTGGCACACTTATCAAAATGCAAACTAACAATAGTTTAACCAACATCTGACCTTCTAGCGGAGTTTTACCTAAAAATGATGATGCAATTAATACTAGCATAACAGCTATTATTGAGAAAACTATTGCCGTTAGTACTTGTGCTAAGCTACTAGGAATAGACACATTTGGTAGTGTCTTTAACCAATTATCAAAAAGGCTTTCCCTATCTTGAGCAATGCCTACACCGAATTGATAAAAAGAAACTCCAAGAACTGCATAAACACAAAATGAAGCTATGGTGATTTGTGAATAAATCCCCTCAGGTGGTAAGGACGATCCAAAAAAACTATATAACATTGCAGGAAATAATACCGTTGGAACCCAAAACCCTGGATTTCTTAATAATTTTAAAAATTGAAATTTTATATGTGCCAATAGGATTTTCATGTTAGTTCCTTAGTTTGGTTAGTTTGTTTTGCGCGATAAATATTCAAGGCTTCATCAAGTGCTATTGGATTAATATTTAGGGAAGAAAATTGCTCATTGTTTTTGACGAGTTTAACAACAAGCTCGTCTGCTTTATCGCTAATGGCACTCCATTTTCCATCTGAATAATTAAAAGATTTAGTGACAAAATCACTAGGGTTTTGACAAGTAAAGCTTATGAGACTTAGCCCAACCGCCGATTTTATTTCATCAATTTTCCCCGATAAAATTGTTTTTCCCTTATCAATCATTATTATGCTATCGGCAATATATTCAATCTCTTGCCAATAGTGAGAAGTTAAAATTACACTCCCTCCCTGCTTGACATAATCTTTTGCAATCTTTTGGAAATGTTTTTGCCCCTTGCTATCTAGCCCTGCTGTTGGCTCATCAAGAATAAGTAATTTAGGGTTGCCGGCAAAACATAATGCGAGTGCAACCTTTCGCTTTTCACCACCAGAAAATCCACGCAATTGCCGATTGGCTATTTCGCCAAGAGAGAATTGCTCGACTAAGTCTTTTATTTTTGCTGGATTTTTATAATGCGCAACGGCAAATTCTAACAATTCAACTGGCGTTAATTGAGGGGGGAAATCGCTTGTTTGTGGCGTAACCCCAACATATTGCATTGCGTCTTTTGACCCCGCACTTAGTCCAAATAACTGGGCAGTGCCAGAGCTAGGCTGACGCAAGCCTTGTAGAATGCTTAGAGCAGTTGATTTACCTGCACCGTTCGGGCCCAAAAGTGCTATAGCTTGCCCTTTTTTAACTTCTAAGGACAATGAATTAAGAGCTGTTATTTTACCAAACTGCTTGGTAACTGAATTTAATTTTGCAACAATTTCCATATTATTTCCTCATTTAAGAATACTTGTGCAAGCAAGATATTGCTGATAATTAAATGCGCAATTGGAAATTCGTGAAATGCAGATATGATACGTAAAAAAACATTAAAGCCACTCAATCTACACCCTACGCTTCGTGAATTACGCGATATTTTTACCAATAAGATAGTTATAATCAGCTATTTAACGCTAACATCACTAAGCATTATTGCGGGGCCGTTTAATACCTATCAGCAAATTCCAATGTTTTTAAGAATTCCCTATTGGGCTGGTGTGATTGCATTTTGTTTTATAGTTGCAATTTTAGTGCAGTATTTTTTATCAAAAATGCCCCAAAATAATGTGAAACAAAAAGTCTTTATACAGGTTAGTAAGGCCCTATTAATTGCAATTATGATTGCGCTTTTTTTGTTCTTTTTAAATTCTCTTCTTTGGGCTGATATCCCCACCCTGCCTAATTTTATCAGCTATCTAATGCTAACAATTCCAATTTCAGTGGTTCTAACAGTGATGATACCTTTTTTCATCTCCATCATTGGAGTTAAAACCACAAAACAAAAAATTGCTCTTTTACGTCGTCTTCCTGCCCATTTAGGCAGCAATATTCTTTATTTATCAGTGCAAGATCATTATGTTGAAGTAATAACAGATAAAGGCTCGCACCTAATTTTAATGCGCTTTAACGATGCAATTACAGAATTAAATGGGTTAGAGGGAATTCAAATCCATCGCTCATATTGGGTAAACCTTACAGCGGTTAAAGCTGTAAAAAACAATAAAGGTAAAAAAACCTTGATTATAACAAACGAAATAGAATTACCAATAAGCAGAACACGCTGGGCTAGTATTAAAAAAATTCTTAAAGATAAGAATTTATAAAAATGGTACGCCCGGAAAGATTCGAACTTTCGACCATCCGATTAAAAGTCGGATGCTCTACCACTGAGCTACGGGCGCACAATTGGATTTTAACCTGAAATATGTTCAGGCTTATTGTTTATAATATAATTCCAAACAAAAGATTTAAAATTAATTCATAAACTTTTGCGGAACATAGTGTTCTTATGCAATCTGTCAACTGCAATTTTATCATATCTAATAAAAATTAGCTCTTTAGCCTAAAAAAATACTCCAACAAGCCATTTGTTGAGCTATTTTTGCCTTTTTTGTGTTTTTCTTCTTTTACCATGGGCAGTATTTTTTTTGCTAGCTGCTTACCCAACTCTACACCCCATTGATCAAACGAATTAATATTGTAAATAATTCCTGCAACAAATACTCTATGTTCATAAAGAGCAATTAGCGAGCCGAGTGTTTTTGGGTCTAGTTTTTTATATAAAAGAGTGTTGGATACTCGATTGCCCTCAAAAACCTTATGGGGGGCTAGAGTTTTTATTTCCTCATTGCTCATACCACTCAAAGCAAGTTCTTCTATTACTTCAGAGAGATTTTTTCCACTCATCAAGGCTTCAGACTGGGCAAAACAGTTTGCTAGCAGTTTTTCGTGATGCTGTGGTAAATTTTCATGTGAATTTGCTGCTACTAAAAAATCTACTGGTATAATATCTGTGCCTTGATGCAAAAGCTGATAAAAAGCGTGCTGACCATTTGTGCCAGCCTCACCAAAAATAACTGCACCCGTATCATAACCTACACGATAGCCAGAAATATCTACTGACTTTCCATTTGATTCCATATCCAATTGCTGCAAATAGGCTGGGAAACGGCTTAAATGCTGGTCATATGGCAAAATTGCATTAGTAGAAAAATTTAGACCATTGCGATTCCATATTGCAATTAATGCTAGAATAACTGGAAGATTTTTTTCAGGCGGAGCAGTTCTAAAATGCTCGTCCATTTGTGCAGCACCACTTAGGAAAGCCTTAAAATTATTAAACCCAATTGCAATAGCTACTGGCAAACCAATTGTTGACCAAATTGAATATCTCCCCCCTACCCAATCCCAAAAGCCAAAAATTTTACTCTTAGTTATCCCAAACTCATTACATGCCTCAATATTAGTAGAAATTGCCGCAAAATGCTTTGAAACCGCATCTTTCCCTAATGCAGTAATTAGCCAGTTTTTTGCTGTTTTGGCATTTGTCATTGTTTCATCTGTCACAAAGGTTTTTGAAGCGATGATGAAAAGTGTCGTTTTGGGGTTAAGGCGTTTCAAACAGTCATGAATATGTGCGCCATCTACATTGGATACATAGTGAAGTTGCAAATCAGGACTGATATAAGGCTCAAGGGCTTTTGTTACCATTAAAGGGCCAAGGTCTGAGCCTCCAATACCAATGTTGACAATGTCGGTGAATTTTTCGCCAGAGCTTGAAACTATTTCACCCGTGCGAATTTGGTTTGAATATTGCTCTATGCGGTTTAACTCATGGCGGATTTTTGGCATTATTTCTTCGCCATTAACCTGCAAGTTTTCGTCACCATCATAGCGCAATGCCATATGCATAACAGCTCGGTTTTCGGTGATATTTATTGCCTCACCTGCCCACATTTTGTTGCGGTTTTTTTCTACCTCACAAGCCCTAGCAATATCAAACAGAGCGTCCATTGCTTTTTTGTCAATTTGGTTTTTGGAATAATCAAGCAAAATACCACAGGCAGAGGTAGAAAAATCTGCAAAACGGGCTGGGTTTTCTTCAAACATTTTACGCATAGATGTTGCCCTGATGCGCTTAACATGCGGGTGCAAACTCTCTAAAATAGTTTTTCTTTCAAAGGCCATAAGTAAATCCTATAATGGGGGCAAGTCCCCTTTTTCCCAATTCTCACGAGTAGTTGCTGCAAATTCTTCAAATTTACCTTTAACTATAGCATCGCGCGCACCTGCCGTTAACTCAGCATAATAGGCCAAATTTATTTGAGATAAAATCATTGCTCCCAATATTTCTTGGCTTTTTACTAGGTGATGCAAATAGGCACGAGAAAAACGGGTGCAATTTTCATTGTTTGATTGCTCATCAAGTGGGCGAATATCGTCTTTATGGCGTGAATTTTTAAGATTTATTGAGCCAAGCCTTGTGTAAACTCTGCCGTGCCTGCCTGCCCTTGTTGGGTGAACACAATCAAACATATCTATACCACGCTCAATCCCGCCCAAAATATCATCTGGCTTGCCAACGCCCATCAGATAATGCGGCTTATCATGCGGTAAAGCGGGGATAGTTTCCTCCAACACTTTAAACATAACTTCTTGTGGCTCACCAACCGCAAGACCGCCAATTGAATAACCATGAAAGCCAATATCCGCAAGACCCTTGGCTGAGAGCAATCTTAAATTTGCATCATCGCCACCTTGCACAATTCCAAAAAGCGAACGCCCTTTTGATTTAGCCATATCGCTGTTAAACGCATTTTTTGATCTCTCTGCCCAACGCAGGGACAGCTCCATTGCCCGTTTAATTTCTTCTTTAGGGGCTGGCAATTTTATACACTCATCAAGCTGCATAATAATATCGCTATCGAGTTTTATTTGAATATCAATTGATCGCTCAGGCGTTAATTCATGCGCTACGCCATCAATATGGGATCTAAAAGTCACGCCATTTTCGTCCAGCTTGCGCAAATTCGCCAAAGACATTACCTGAAAACCACCGCTATCGGTCAAAATTGGATATTTCCAATCCATAAACTTATGCAATCCACCAAGTCGCTCAACCCGTTCTGCGCCTGGGCGAAGCATAAGATGATAAGTATTACCTAATAGGACATCTGCACCCGTGCCTCGCACTTGCTCGGGGTACATTGCCTTAACAGTTGCTGCTGTACCTACTGGCATAAACGCAGGCGTGCGGATTTTGCCACGTGGGGTAGATATTTCACCACAACGGGCTTTGTTATCTGTTGCTAGAATTTTAAAACTAAAATCACTCAATTATATAAAACCTTTTTGTCATATTATTTTCATAGACCATGAAATTGTAAATATTATTCATTCACGATTACTATCTTTTCAATTAAACTAAAAGCGGAATTAATCAAAGGGCTAGCTTCGGGGTGTAGTAACCTCTTTAATAGCGGCAATCATCAACCGCAATGATGTAGTGTAATTGAAAAGCTGCATCAATTTACGTTTATCAACGCAATTGTAAAAATTGCATGATTTATCTGTGGCTTAAGATGCTTCGGCTTCGCTCAGCATGACACCGAGAAGATAAAGCTAAGGTGCAAACCACGCTCCTCTGTCATACTGATACTTCTCTGTTATGCTGAGCGAAGCCGAAGCATCTTTAATTTCTGGGTTAGCGTAAAAGACTCTTCACTTGCGTTCATAGTGACAATCTAAATAAAAGTGACGCATCACCATAGGAATAAAAACGATACTCATTCTCTATGGCGTGGGCATAGGCGTGGTGCATATTGTCAAAACCAGAAAAAGCACTTACCAGCATAAAAAGAGTTGAACGAGGCAGGTGGAAATTTGTCATGAGAATATCTACTGCGTTAAACTTATACCCCGGAGTGATAAAAATATCAGTATCATCACAAAAGGCTTCAAGCTCGCCAGTTTTTCTTGCCGCGCTTTCAAGTAGGCGAAGGCTGGTTGTTCCCACAGCAATGATGCGCCCGCCTTTGGCCTTTGCTGCTTTTATTCTTTTTACTATATCGGCACTTATTTCGCCCCATTCGGAGTGCATTTTATGCTCATCTGTATCGTCAACTTTTACTGGTAAAAACGTACCAGCCCCTACATGAAGGGTGATTTTTTCAATTATCACGCCCTTCTTGTTTAGTTTTTCTAACAAGTCATCGGTAAAATGTAGGCCTGCGGTTGGGGCGGCGACTGCGCCCTCTTCATCAGCATAAACCGTTTGATAATCACTAAGGTCTGATTTTTCTAATTGGCGTTTTGCGCCGATATAAGGCGGCAAAGGCATTGCACCAAATGACTTGATTGCCTCATCTAACTGAGCATTTTCAAGTTCAAACTGTATAATTGCTTGCCCCTGATCTACCTCTTTTACATGGGCAATTAAATCAACAAGCTCAACTGAGTTATCGTTAATTGCACTAAAAACTAACTTATCACCCGCTTTTAATCTTTTTGCAGGGCGTGCAAATGCTGCCCAGCTTGAGCCATCAATACGTTTATGCAGATTAAACGAAACCTTAGATTGGTTTTCACCTCTATGGCGAATAGCCGCCAACTCGGCAGGAATAACCTTGGTGTCATTAACTACCAAAACATCATTAGGCGCAAGCAAGTCAAGCAGATCAGTGACTTTTTTATCCTCTAAGCCAGCATTTGGCTTAACAATAAGCATGCGTGCGCTATCACGAGGACGCACTGGAAAAAGTGCAATTCGCTCACTAGGTAGATTAAAATCAAACTGATCTACACGCATTTTTCGCGCCTAATTAATTTTAAAAAAGTGGATTAAACTATTTATGCCACTTTCATGGATATAATTTTATCGGGATTGGCAACAGGTTCACCTTTTTCAAGCTGATCTACCACGTCCATTCCCTCTACCACTTCGCCCCAAACGGTGTATTGACCATTTAGAAAGGGTGCTTCATCAAAACAGATAAAAAATTGTGAATTTGCTGAATCTGGACTAGCCGAGCGAGCCATTGAGCATGTGCCACGAACATGTTTTTCTTCGTTAAACTCTGCCTTAAGGTTGGGTTTGTCTGATCCACCTGTTCCTGTGCCATGCGGGCAACCAACTTGTGCCATAAAACCATCAATTACACGGTGAAAAATAATACCATCATAAAAACCTTCACTAGCAAGTGCTTTGATTTGCTCAACGTGATTTGGCGCAAGGTCTGGCCTAAGATTAATTGTTACGTTGCCCTTTGAAGTTTCCATAACTAGTGTGTTTGAAGTTTCTTTTGCATCGCTCATTTGATGCTCCTTTACTTTTAAATTAAAATTATTTGGCCTATTCAACCTTAAGAGAAATTATTTTATCTGGGTCAATAACTGCCCCATTATCATTTTGATCGCCCTTTTTTATAGCATCAACAAATTCCATACCAGAAATAACTTTGCCAATCACCGTATAATTTTCGTTCAAAAATTGTGCGTCATCAAGTGTGATAAAAAATTGTGAATTTGCGCTATTTGGCATATTTGACCTAGCCATGCCCAAAACCCCACGAATAAAAGGCTCTTTGTTAAATTCGGCTTTTAAATCTGGTAAATTTGACTTGCCCCCGCCTGTTCCAGTGGGGTCGCCAGTTTGCGCCATAAATCCTTCAATTACCCGATGAAAAACAATTCCATCATAAAAACCATCATTTGCTAATGTGGTAATGCGCTCAACATGATTTGGGGCAATATCAGACCAAAGTTCAATTTTTACCACCCCGTCTTTAAGGTTTAAGGTAAGCGGGACGATGTTTTCTTGCTTGGCTTCATGAAGGCCGCCAAGATTATTTCCAGATTGTTCTGGCATGCCCCAAGGTGAAAAACGATAGAATAATAAAGCGGCAAAAAGAAACAGGAATAAAAATGTTAAAAAGCCTGTCGCACGAGAATTATTAGATTTTTGAGTATTCATTATTTTCCTATAGCTTTAAGTACAATGGCAGGAACAAAGGCTGAAATATCGCCGTCCATTTGCGCTATTTGGCGCACGAGTGAGGCAGAGATATGGCGAACATGCGGACTTGATGGTACAAAAACAGTCTGCAAGTCTGGTGCCATTTGTGAATTCATGCCCACCATTTGCATTTCATAATTATAATCAGTGGTATCACGAAGGCCACGAATAATTAAAGTTGCACTTAATCTACGGGCTGCTTCAATCATCAAGCCATCAAAATCCACAATATTTATTTTTGTGTTTGCTCTTTTGCCTATTGGTCCGGCGGTTTGTTCAAGTAATATTTGCTTATTTTCAGCACTCAAAAGACCCGCTTTTTCATGATGAACACCAATGCCGATATAAAGAATATCAACTAATTTACAAGCCCGCTCAATTACATCAATATGACCATTCGTAACTGGGTCAAACGACCCTGGGTAAAATCCAACAAGTTTGCTCATTTTGAAATCTTTCTTTTGCCAATCATAATAATAGCAATAATAAACAGTGATTCTTTAAGAATCTTTTGCATTATCATCATTTTCTTGTGAGCCAGCGGGGTTTTTAGAGCTATTTTCTTGCTCTTTAGCAGTTTGCGCATCATTTTCTTGCACGGATACATCACCCTCATCTTCGCTATCATCTTCTTCAGGTTCTGAAATTCGCTCAACGGAAACAACTTTTTCACCCTTTGCAGTGTCAAAAACAATCACGCCTTGCGTAGCACGTCCAGCAACTCTAATCCCATGAACAGGTACACGAATTAACTTGCCGCCATCGGTTACCAACATGATTTGGTCATCATTTTCAATTGGAAAAGAAGCAACAAGTGAGCCGTTTTTATCTGTAATTGCCATGGCCGTAATACCCTTGCCGCCACGTCCCGTCACTCGATATTCATAACTACTTGAGCGTTTACCATATCCATTTTCTGAAATTGCCAAGACAAATTGCTCAGCAGCCCCCATTTGCGCATAGCGTTCTGCAGAAATTGCACCATCTGCTTCTTCGCCCTCTAAAACTTCAACAGCTTCTTCTGTTTCGCCTCGCATTGCACGGCTCATTTTTAAATATGCAATACGCTCTTGTGGGTCTGCATCAAAGTGATGCAAAATAGACATTGAAATAATCGCATCATCTTTTGCTAATCTTATACCCCGAACGCCCATAGAGTTGCGGCTTTGGAACACACGAACATCACCAACATTAAAGCGAATTGCCTGACCAAGCGTAGTTGTTAGCAACACGTCATCATCTGGAGCGCAAGTTTCTACTCCAATAATACCCTCGCCGTCATCTAGCTTCATAGCGATTTTACCATTTGCTCGAACGCCTACAAAATCAGCTAGTGAGTTTCTGCGAACCGTGCCACGAGTTGTTGCGAACATAATATCAAGATCGCCCCATGTTTCTTCGTCTTCAGGCATTGGCATAATAGATGTAATAGTTTCGCCTTGTTGCAATGGCAATAAATTTATCAACGCTTTGCCTCGCGCATGCGGAGCAGAAAGCGGTAAACGCCAAACTTTTAAGACATAGGCTATGCCACGAGATGAGAAAAACAGCACTGGTGTGTGGGTATTTGCGACAAATAATCTTGCTACAAAATCTTCATCACGAGTTGACATACCAGCACGGCCTTTGCCGCCTCGTCTTTGCGCCCGATAGGTAGAAAGCGGCACTCGCTTAATATACCCACCATGACTAACCGTAACCACCATTTCTTCACGGGCGATAAAGTCTTCATCGTCCATATCGGCAGCAAAATCAGTTATTTCTGTTAAGCGTGGAGTTGCGAATTGCTCTTTAACTTCAATTAATTCATCACGAATAATTGCAACAACTCGATCTCGTGAGCGTAAAATATCTAGATAATCAGTAATTTGAGTACCAATCTTGCTCAATTCATCGCCAATTTCATCACGGCCAAGTGCGGTCAAACGAGCTAGACGTAAATCTAAAATAGCTTTAACCTGCTCTTCTGAAAGTTTAAACGAGCCATCTTCTAAAACCTTGTGGCGAGGATCATCAATTAGCTCAATTAAAGCAACAACATCACTAGCTGGCCAATTTCGCTCTAAAAGCCTAGCACGGGCGGTTGCGGGGTCATTTGAAGAGCGGATTATTGCTATTACTTCGTCAACATTGGCAACAGCAACTGCCAAGCCAACCAAAATATGCGCACGATCACGCACTTTATTTAACAAGAAGCGAGCTCGCCTTGTTACCACTTCATGGCGGAAGTCAATAAAAGCCTGCAAAATTGATGGGACATTCATCAATTCAGGTTTACCACCATTAAGCGCAACAAAATTACAGCCAAATGAGGTTTGAAGCTGTGTAAGTCGATAGAGTTGATTTAAAATAACATCAGAAACAGCATCACGCTTTAATTCAACAACAACCCGCATGCCATGACGATCAGATTCATCACGAATATCAGATATGCCCTCAATTTTTTTCTCACGCACAAGATCAGCGATTTTTTCAATCATCGAGGCTTTATTCACCTGATAAGGAATTTCGGTAATTATCAATGCTTCTCGGTCTTTGCGAATTTCTTCAACATGAACCCGCCCACGCATCATAACTGAGCCACGCCCAGTTTCAAAAGCTGAACGAATACCAGAACGACCAAGAATTATCCCAGCAGTTGGAAAATCTGGCCCTGGCATAATCTCAAGCAATTCATCAATAGTAATTGATGGATTGTCAATTATGGCCAAAGTTGCATCAATCACCTCGCCTAAGTTATGCGATGGGATATTTGTTGCCATGCCAACAGCAATGCCCGAGCCGCCATTGACCAACATATTTGGAAAACGTGCAGGCAACACCGTTGGCATTGTTTCAGAGCCATCATAATTATCTACAAAATCTACCGCATTTTTTTCTAGATCAGCAAGCAAAGAACCTGTGACTTTTTTCATACGCACTTCGGTATAACGCATAGCAGCTGGCATATCGCCATCGATTGAGCCAAAATTGCCCTGCCCGTCAATTAATGTAAGGCGAAGCGAAAAGTCCTGCGCCATACGAACCAATGACATATATACAGCACTATCACCATGAGGGTGATATTTACCAATAACATCACCAACGATGCGAGCAGATTTACGATATGGTTTATTCCATTCATACCCAGTATCATGCATGGAATATAAAATACGTCGATGCACAGGCTTTAGCCCATCACGAACATCAGGCAGTGCCCGAGAAACAATTACGCTCATAGCATAATCAAGATATGACTTACGCATTTCGCTGGTAATAGAGGTGATTTCAATATTTGATGGCACTAAGTCACTGCCAACATTATCATCATTATTAGTATCTGGAGTATCTGTCACTGAAGCTGATTCTCTTAGTTGTTAAAAGTAGTTTTTATTTTACTCGATTCCATTAGGTTTTCCAACCTATAAAGACATAAAGATCAATAGATTTAGCTCTTCCACAGGAGTTTGCTAGAATTTTGCAAAAAACGACAAAATTAATGGATAAATAATTGTCTTGAGAGTAATTTATTGTTCAATTAACGCTTAATCAAGCAAGTGTAAAACTATTATCCAGAAATGGGGTGCGATTTTGTCTATAGGATTCGGGTTTGAGCGTTTGGGGATTTTCACCCTTAAATATCCTATAGCTGTAGCAATTGTTGTTTTTGCTTTCAGCGCACTTTGCGTATCAATGTTACCAAAAGTTACAATGGATGGCGATGTTTTACGCATCTATAAGAATTCTGGAGAAGAATTTAATCGCTATGATGAGCTTAGTAAAGCATTTGGCACGTTTGAAAATGACGCATATATTTTAGTAAAATCTTCAAATTTACTCGACCCAAAAACTATTTCTAAATTGCGTGATCTTTCCTTTGATCTAGAATTAAGTTCCTATGCCGTTGGTACATTATCGCCTTTTTCACTGCGCCGGCCTGCAAAGGGTGAAGATGGGTCTGTTCCTGCTGTTCCTGAAGATATGCAAAGCAAAGAGGAAGTTGCAAAAATACTAACCTCACTTCGCTTAAGTGATGAAATTATGCGAAACCTTATCAGCGAAGATTTAAGCGGCTTTGTGATGATTTTATTTCCCAATAAAGAGTTAACAACTGGTTCTGGTGAAGCAGAGATGCTAGACGAGCTGAGGGCACTTGCGCTTGAATATTCTAGCGATGAAATAGAAATAAAAATTACTGGCCCGCCAGTCTGGAAATCTGAAATGTTAGCCGCTAGCATTAATGACCAGATGACATTTTCTATCATAGGCTTTTTTGTGGGTGCATTGGTGGCATTATTTTGTTTGCGTAGCTTTTGGGGTGCAGTTTTAGCAACGCTAACTCCATTTATCTCAGTCTTATGGGTTATTGGGTCGGTAACTATGTTATTTGGCTCGTTCACTTTTTTAACAAATGTCGTTGTAACTCTTGTGTTGGTTATTGCTTTTGCGGAAAGCATGTATTTTTGCTTTACTTGGCTAAGGTTATGGCGAGAAGGAATGGAGCCAAATAAGGCTATAATAGAAACAATAATCCGTGTGACTCCTGCCGCAGCCCTTACATCAATTACTACAATGGTTGCCTTTTTAAGTCTTGCAATTACACAGGGGCAAGGTATTAGAGAATTTGCCTTTTCTGGCGTTATTGCGGTTGCAGTTGCCTTCATAACCTTGATTACTTTTTTGCCACTAGCCTTAAAGATTTCTATTAAACTTGGCTTTAAACCTCCTAAAAAAGTAAATATTGCTGTTGAAGCACCTATTCCAATTGCAAAATTTTTGACTAAAAAATATGCGACAATAATTTCTGTTCTATCGCTTATTGTTATGCTGGGCTTATTATATCCACACTTTTCTCTAAAGGCTAACTTCGATTTTAAAGATTATTTACCAAAAAAATCGCAAGCACTAGACACTGCAAAAGAAATTGATGCTGGAGTTGGTGGAGTAGCCCCGATTTACATAAAAATTCCACTTAAAGACGGTGTGAGTAGCGTTACAGATGGAGATTTTTTAACTATTCAAAATGTTCATAAAATATTGGAGGATAATATTGGACAGGGGAAGGTTATTTCTGCTGCAAGTTTTTCTTCTTATTCTGAGCTTGGGTTTTCTAGAGAGAGAATTTTTAAAGCTGTTGGGCCATTCCTAAAACGCAGGTTTGTTACAGATGATGGAGAACAAGCATTAATTACTGGCTTTTTACCCACATTAACAAGCTCTAATGATCTCAAAATAATTGTAGAAAATACTAATAATGCTTTAGCAAAGGCAAATATTGAAGGGGCGCAAGTTTCTGGCTTTAATGTTTTAATGGCCTATGCTAGCACCGATATTATTTACTCTTTACGAAACGGTTTAATGATTGCCGTTTTAGTGAATATTTTAATTATCGGCATTGCCTTTCGCTCATGGCGAATAGCACTTGTTTCTGTTGTGCCAAATTTTTTACCCATTTTAGGAACTGAATTATATCTTTATGCTTCTGGCTCTGGTCTGCAATTAACGACTGTAATTGCTCTAACGATTGCTTTTGGCATTGCCGTTGATGATACAATTCACTTTTTATCAGCTTACACTAGGGCAAAAAATGATGGATTAAATCAAGCTGAAGCTGTTTCCAAGGCACTTGAGAATGTTGGCCCTGCTCTAATTGCTACAACTTTAATATTATGTGCTGGGGTTTTTGTTATTATTTTTTCTTCTTTGCCACAAATTGCCCTATTTGGGACACTAACAATATTAACATTCATCTTAGCTTTGCTTGGGGATATATTGATCCTCCCTGCTTTGCTCATCGCTGGGGGGCGGTTTTTTAAATTTAGCGGAGACACAAAAAATGAGAAAAACTAAGTTATTCTCAATAACAATTTTACCAGTAATGATAATTTCATCAGCACTTATTTCTATTTCTCCTGCCATTTCAGCACCAGAGAATGCTGAACTGCTTAACTCATATATTGGTGAGTGGAAGGGAAGCGGAAAACTCAATAGAGCGAATAATACCGAAACCATCAGGTGCAAATTATCAGTCACTCCTGCAAAAGGTAGTAAAATAAATTACAAAGGTAAATGTGCTGTTGCTGGAGCAAATTTTTCAATTGCTGGAACTATGGCCTATTTTAAAGAGAAAAAAAGATATGAAGCTGTAATGTCTTCAAGCACTTCTTTTTCAGGCGTTGCAATTGGAGAGAGGCAAAAGGATAGTATCGACTTCCAACTTAAGGATAGAAATTCAGAAACTGGTGATAGATTTGAGATTAAGAGCAATATAGAACTCAGCGAAGAAGTAATTGGAATCGATTTTTCTGTAGTAAATCTTACAACAAAAAAAGTTATCAGCACAATAATACCCTTTAGTAAATAGGCTTTTACATTTGCTAAATAGGGTTAAACTAGTGCTTATTAGCTGTTTTTTATAACCAGCTAATAATAGCCAGACTCAACAATATCTGCATCAGAAAACTATATTTACTCTTACTGCAAAACTTAAAAAATTTATGCTATCCAATGCTTTATCTGTAAAACACTTAGAACTACCCGAAAGTCAATTGTTCAAAACTTAAGTGTCATAGCTTAAAACGCCCAATAGTAGGGACGCTAATAGCTTGAAATATCTACAAATGGCCGCCCTTTAAAATGGAATATCGTCACTGCCGCCAGCATCATCAAATGCTGGTGCGCTTGCCGACGGACTACTTGAGCTACCCTGCCCACTACTAGAAGAGCCAGAAAATCCTCCACCTTGATTTTCTCCACGCCCATCGAGCATCGTAAGAGTTGAATTAAAACCCTGCAAAACGATTTCGGTAGTATATTTATCTTGTCCAGATTGATCTTGCCATTTGCGAGTTTGCAATTGACCCTCAATATATACTTTAGACCCCTTTTTTAAATATTGCTCAGCTATTCTAGCTAGACCCTCATTAAAAATTACAACACGATGCCATTCAGTTTTTTCTCTGCGCTCTCCTGTATTGCGATCTTTCCAATTTTCAGATGTCGCAATTCTTAAATTAGCAATAGGCTTGCCTGCTGTAGTTTGTCTAATTTCAGGGTCTGCCCCCAAATTGCCAATAAGGATTACTTTATTAACACTACCCGCCATAATTCTTCCTTTTCAAATGATCCAAACTGCAATCTGCTAGTTAATCAGCACAAACCAGTTATAATACTATAAGTAAATTTCAATCCTTAGTGCAACTATGTCACTAAATAAGCAATCTGTTTAAAAATTATCCACAATCTGACTAATTGCACGTTCTCTTTTTGTTCTTGCATTGTCAAGTGAAATATTTATCTTTTGTGGAAAAATAATTATTTATTCTGCATTGACAATCATCCAAATGTTCTGCTTATGTTCCTGTAACAAGTAGTTGATTCGAGGTCTAATGAATAAAATTCAAATTTCTTATAATTACGTGATGATAGTTTAGTTATGATATTACTTGATACTTGCATGATGTTATTTATTGTCATATTTTTATGACTAGTTATAATTGTTGATGGTTTTGTTTTTTATATAGATATTTTCTAGATTTCTCTCATTTCATATTTCAAGGGAAAATATTAGTGTGAATGAGTATTCCTCCCTTATTTAAGATTTCTATTTTTACAATTTTGCTTAATTTTGATTATTTAACCTAGTTTATTTAAAGAGTATTTTATGTCCAATTTGCCTACACAAAATTTCCATCAAAACCGCCAAATAATTGTTCGTGGGGCAAAAGAGCATAATCTCAAGTCTGTTGACGTGACACTTCCACGAGATAGCTTAATTGTAATGACTGGGCTATCTGGCTCTGGCAAATCCTCATTGGCTTTTGATACTATTTATGCCGAGGGACAAAGAAGATATGTCGAAAGCCTTTCTGCCTATGCTCGTCAATTCTTAGAAATGATGCAAAAGCCCGATGTTGAGCGAATTGAGGGTCTTTCACCCGCCATTTCAATTGAACAAAAAACAACATCAAAAAATCCACGTTCAACTGTTGGCACGGTTACTGAAATTTATGATTATCTTCGTTTGCTTTTTGCTCGGGTTGGCGTGCCGTATTCTCCTACTACTGGCAAGCCAATTTCATCACAGTCTATTTCAGAAATGGTTGATAGAATTTTATCATTAAAAGAAGGCACTCGGTTCTATTTACTTGCGCCAATTGTGCGAGATAGAAAGGGCGAATATGTAAAAGGATTAGTCAATTTACAAAAACGTGGATTTTTACGTGTAAAAATTGATGGTCAGTTTTATGAAATTGACGAAACACCTGCACTTGATAAAAACATAAAACACACAATTGAAATTGTGGTTGATAGATTGGTATCAAGCAAGGATATTGGCACACGTTTGGCTGATAGCTTTGAGGTTGCTTTAAATCTTTCAGATGGTTTAGCAGTTGCAGAACTAGCTGATAATACAAATGACAAAGGCGAGGCGGAGCGAATTGTTTTTTCTGAAAAATTTGCATGTCCTGTTTCTGGCTTTACAATTGAAGAAATTGAGCCACGTTTATTCTCATTTAATAACCCACATGGTGCTTGCCCAAAATGTGATGGCTTAGGAAAAAAGCACAAAGTAGATGCGGATATGGTTGTGCCTGATAAAACTAAATCACTTGAGGGAGGAGCAATTGCGCCATGGTCAAGATCATCTGCACCATATTATGTGCAAACATTAAATGCGATTGTTAACCATTATGGAGCAAGTACAAGCACTGCGTTTGAGGATTTACCAAAAAAGGTTGCTAATGCAATTTTATTTGGAACAGGTAGGACTAAAATTGATTTTGTCTATGATGATGGCTTGCGAAACTATAAAACCACAAAGGTTTTTGAAGGTGTAGTTGGAAATCTAGATCGCCGCTATAAAGAAACGGAAAGCAGTGGAATGCGTGAGGAAATTGAAAAATATATGTCCTTTGCCCCCTGCTCCTCTTGCAATGGATATAGGCTTAAGCCCGAAACATTAGCAGTAAAAATTGCGGGTTTGCATATTGGTGAAGTTTCACAAATGTCAATAAAAGAGGCTTGGCAATGGTTCTTGGATTTACCACAATATTTAAACGATACTCAAAATAAAATCGGCCAGATAATTATTAAGGAAATACAAGATCGCTTAAATTTTTTAAACGATGTAGGTCTTGATTATCTGACACTTTCTAGAGGTTCTGGTTCACTTTCTGGCGGCGAGAGCCAGCGTATTCGCTTGGCCTCTCAAATTGGCTCGGGGCTTACAGGCGTGCTTTATGTACTTGATGAGCCATCAATCGGCCTACACCAACGAGATAATGCACGGTTACTCGAAACTCTTAGACGTTTGCGCGACTTGGGAAATAGCGTGATTGTTGTTGAGCATGATGAAGAAGCAATTCTAACTGCTGACTATGTGGTAGATATTGGCCCTGGAGCTGGGGTGCATGGTGGTGAAATTGTGGCTCAAGGTAGCCCACAAGATATTTTAAATAATGAAAATTCTCTAACTGGGAAATATCTTAGTGGAAAAATGAAAATTGATATTCCGCAACACAGGCGCAAAATTAATAAAGAGCGACAAATTTCACTTAAAGGAGCAACAGGCAATAATTTAAAAAATATCTCAGTTGATATTCCACTTGGAACTTTTGTTTGCATAACTGGTGTTTCTGGCGGCGGCAAATCCACTTTGATGGTTGATACTCTTTACAAAGCCATTGCACGCCGTCTTAATGGTGCTCGCCTCACCCCTTCCCCGCACGAAGAATTGCTGGGGTTAGAGTTTATCGATAAAGTGATTGATATTGACCAATCGCCAATCGGCAGAACTCCACGCTCAAACCCAGCTACTTACACAGGTGCTTTTACTCCAATTCGTGAGTGGTTTGCAGGATTACCAGAAGCAAAGACACGGGGGTATGGGCCGGGTAGATTTTCGTTTAATGTTAAGGGGGGAAGATGTCAAAAATGCTCCGGTGATGGAGTGCTAAAAATTGAAATGCATTTTTTACCCGACGTTTATGTTGAGTGCGACACTTGCTCTGGCAAACGCTACAATAGAGAAACACTAGAGGTTACTTTTAAAGGGAAAAATATTTTTGATATTTTAGATATGTCTGTTGATGATGGTGTTGAATTTTTTTCAGCCATTCCTAATATTCGAGAAAAAATGCGAACTTTGCAAAGAGTTGGGCTTGGTTATATAAAAATCGGACAGCCTGCAACTACCCTTTCTGGCGGCGAAGCTCAAAGAGTAAAACTTAGTAAAGAGCTTTCCAAAAGAGCAACTGGTCGCACTCTCTACATGCTTGATGAGCCTACTACTGGTTTGCATTTTCATGATGTTGCCAAACTTCTCGATGTGCTGCATGAATTGGTGGATAATGGAAATACTATTGCTGTCATTGAACATAATCTTGATGTGATAAAGACAGCTGACTGGGTCATTGATCTTGGCCCTGAAGGCGGTGATGGAGGTGGTGAGATTGTTGGTTTTGGAACTCCAGAAGATATTGCAAAGATCAAAAAATCATATACTGGGCATTTCTTAAAAAAAGCACTAGAAAAACGGCCTTAAAAGTAACCACTCATTAACCCGCTATGCAATTTTTGCATAACAGAATTGCTATAATAACATCTGCTCAAGTTGATAATATCATCTTATATAAAAGTCATAACAAAAGAGCTACACGGTTTTCACCAAACGATATTGCTCTTTATTTAGTTAATCAAACAATTGCATTTGAATTTTCTTAAATGCAGATATAAGGAGAAATATTATGGGTATTCGTAAATCACTAAAAAAATGGGCATCTTACCAACGCACAGTTCGTGAACTTAATGCATTAGATAGCCGTTCACTTAACGATCTTGGCATCAATCGTGGTGATATTGTGCGCATTGCACGTGACCATGCACGCATGATCTAAAGTAAATTTCATTTCCAAAGTCAAACCCGTTACCTTATTATGAGGTAGCGGGTTTTCTTTTATTGCTATCCCTTATTAGTGTTGTTAAGTGGTGACATGATAAAAAACAATTCAAACATTATTCATATCATTGGTGGCGGTTTAGCTGGATCAGAAGCCGCATGGCAAGCAGCCGAGCAAGGCGCAAAAGTAATTCTGCACGAAATGCGCCCAGTTAAAAAAACCGATGTTCATCAAACAGATAGTTTAGCCGAATTGGTTTGTTCAAATTCTTTTCGATCTGATGATTTTGAATATAATGCGGTTGGTCTTTTACACGAAGAAATGCGCCGCTGCAATTCTATCATCATGGCTTGTGCAGATGCACATACAATACCTGCGGGTGGTGCTTTGGCGGTAGATAGGCATGCATTTTCTGATGCGGTTACAAATGCAATTATAAATCACCCCAATATTGTAATTGAGCGAGGTGAAGTTGATGGTTTGCCACCCCTTGAATGGGACAATGTTATTATTGCAACAGGCCCTTTGACCTCACCAAAATTAGCAAAAGCTATTGTTGAAATAAGTGGAGAAGATTCTCTATCATTTTTTGATGCTATTGCTCCAATAATTCATAATGAAAGCATTGATAGAAATATTGTATGGGCGCAATCTCGTTATGATAAAATTGGCCCTAGTGGCACGGGAGCAGATTATTTGAACTGCCCAATGAATGAGGGTGAGTATAACGCTTTTATTGATGCATTGCTAGATGGCGAAAAAACTGAGTTTAAAGATTGGGAAAATACACCTTTACACTCGTCGCACTCGCAACCTGCGGTTGCTTCCCCGACACCCCCGCAATCTTTAATGTCGCCGTCACAACCTGCGGTTGCTGCCCCGACACCCCCGCCGTATTTTGAGGCCTGCTTGCCTATCGAGGTGATGGCAGAACGTGGGCGAGAAACGCTTCGTTTTGGACCCATGAAACCTGTTGGTTTGACTAACCCTAATGATCCAGATGTAAAGCCCTATGCGATTGTGCAATTGCGCCAAGATAATGCGCTTGGCAGTTTGTGGAATATGGTTGGGTTTCAGACCAAGCTAAAATATGGTGCGCAGACAGAAATTCTTCGCATGATCCCTGGGCTGCAAAATGCACAGTTTGCTCGCCTTGGAGGATTACATAGGAATACTTTTTTAAATTCGCCAGAAGTTCTAACCTCTGATTTACGCCTAAAGGCTGACCCACGCTTGCGCTTTGCTGGGCAAATTTCTGGAGTTGAGGGTTATGTTGAAAGTGCGGCAATGGGGCTGGTGACAGGTCGTTTGGCGGCAGCAGATGCTTTAGGGAAAACGATTTCTACTCCGCCTAAAACAACAGCACTTGGCTCGTTGGTAAACCACATCACAGCAGGGCATATTCCTGATAGCGTTGATGAGAAAAGAAAAATTAAATCTTTTCAGCCGATGAATATCAATTTTGGGCTTATGCCTGATATTGAAGTCATTAAGCCAGAAGGTGTTAAACGTTGGCGCAAGGCAGATCGAAAAAAGGTCAAAAAGAAAGCTGTTTCTAATCGTGCATTAAATGATGTTGCTACTTGGCTGAAGGTTTCTCAGAGCTAAATAATAATGCTTCAAGTCTTTCTAAATCCAAGTCATCACTAGAATTCTTATTAAAGGCAATAAATTCTACTATTAAACGATAATTTATATTATCAATTGTGAAATTTATCTCTGGATTAGTAAGAAGCTCATCTTCCTGCTCTTTTAGCCAATCCGCAAGTTTAATACTTATTACCTCTGAGTTTTTAGTGTTAATATTTATTGCTTTTGGTGAAACTCCAAATCCCAACTCTCCAATATAAACAGGCATAGAGGCATGTTTATATATCTCAACTCCTCCTAGATAATATGGCGTATCATATAGGTTTGGATAATTATTATTAACGGGCTCTAGTGAGTGAAATATATCTGCATCTTCACTCTTAAAGCTATCAAGTTTAAGTTGTTTCAATTGGTCTAATAAAGAGTAAGTTGGGTTATACTCCAACCCATTTTGACTAAATAAATCCTGCAATTTCACTTTTCCAGCATCATCATTATATAAATATGTCAAAGCACCAATGGCTTTTTTTGCGCCTTCTTTACTCCATTGAGGGTTTTCAAAAGTGCTTTGAGCTATAGGGATAGCGTTGCTGATTGCACTTTGCAACCTTGCTGCTTGGTTGATAATTGGCAAGTTTGAAATATTAAAAGGGCCCATACTTAAAACCAAAAAAATCACACAAGCAAGCAATGGCATAAGGCGAATATCAGCCAATTTATTAGATAGAAATAAAATTGATAATAATATTGCCCATACTCCTCCAGCGATGAGCAACATGCGTGGTTCAGTTAGGCCATATGCTTGAACTCTTATATACACCCCTATTGCAAACATAATAAGTGGAATTAATGTGAGCCAAAACCAAGAGAAGCGGAAAAGTCGTACCAAAGTTTTTTGGTGCATAAAACTTGGATAAACCAAAAGCCATGCAACAGCACCAGTAATAGTAAATCCAAGCACCATCCAGCCAAGTGTGCCAACGGGTAATTCTTGCGTGAAAACAATCTGAACAGCGTAAACTAGCAAAATAAGCGCATAGGCAAGAAGAAATGGCACAAACAAGAACTGCCCTAAAAACCCAATGGCTTTTGAAATAAAATCAGGACTTTCTAGCTCGTTTGCACTTATCTTGTCTAAATCTTGAGTTGTAGAAAGCCAATAAAGTGGCACTAAAAATAAGCCTGAAAAGGGAAGAAGATATTCGTAAAATATCTTTGATATATCAAGGCCAAACAAAAAATATAAAGAACGCTCGATTGCAACAACACCCAAAGCAATGATTAAAAACCCAGCCCCAGCAATAATGGCTGAAGCAACCGCACGATGATTAACTATCCAAAATTTATCTTGGATTTTCTGGCGTTCCTCTCCTTTGCCAATTTTTGTAAAAGGCGAGATAGAAAGCCAAAGGACACCAATGATCGGCAAGAAAAATGGAAAAAACAACGAAAAAGATTTAATTTGCATTGAGCTAATTACTGCTATCGGAATAATAATTTCTAAAAACATTATCGAAATAATATTTCCACCTCGGCTTTGAGAAAATAGCCGCCCAGCAGTTGCAAAAATTGCTGCAGTAAAAAAACCGAGTGCCATAAGAGGCCAAAAATCACCTTTTTCAGGTAAAAAATCATTGGTTAGGGCGATGACCAGCAAAGTGCCAATTGCTAAAAATATTATTGTTAAAGGAAATTTTTTGGTTACACCTGAAATATCTGGTGCAAAATTTTCTAGTTTCTTAAGCCAAATGCTCATTTCCCTAAATTATCCCTCTAAAGCTGCGACCTAAAAACTAGACTTAATAATATTTTGAAGTTTGACAGAGATTTTGTTGATTTTAAGGCGAAGCTCTTTTGCTTTTTTAACAAATTAAGTTGCTTTTCTAAAACAAAAAAATAGGCAAAAGCCACATGAGTATTTTTTGGCAAAAGTTTTATTGCCGCCCTGCTCTTTTTTAGGTGATCTTGTGCCATCTCACAAAAATCCGCTATCGCTGCATCTAACTGCTTGCTTTTTTTACCCTCAAATATTTGCTGCCCACTAATTCCGTGTGCCTTAAAAACATCTATCGGCAAAAACAAACGAGAACGAGCGGCATTATAACCCAGAGCATTAACATGGCCAATAAGTGCATGAGCTACACCAATATACCCAGCCGCATCGCCATTTTTTATCTGATTTCCATCATTCAAAATCATAGCAACATATTGATAAAGAATTGAATTGGTTTCTCCTGCGTAAGTTTCAAACAATTCAACATTAGGCATTTTATCATTG
>Ga0256834_1000554_pt1 | contig 26694 bp, 23 predicted proteins | sample 4281140metaG_FD_190536 | JGI IMG/M metagenome (GOLD analysis project Ga0256834, IMG submission 190536) | Hydrothermal vent microbial communities from East Pacific Rise, Pacific Ocean - 4281-140 | ecosystem: Environmental > Aquatic > Marine > Hydrothermal vents | place: Pacific Ocean: East...
CGTTCGTCATGCGTTGGAGGAATTGCCGGAGCAAAGCCTGTTGTTCAGCGGGAATTCCATGTCGGTGCGCTTCCTGGATGCGTATTCCACGGGCAACAAGGATATTGCTGTTCATGGCAACCGTGGTGCCAGCGGCATCGATGGAAACCTGTCCACCCTGGCGGGGATCGCCAGCATGTGGCGAGGAGAGGGAAAGGTACTGGGAATCGTTGGTGATCTGGCGTTCTTTCATGATCTCAATGCCCTGGCGCTTGCGCGGCATCAGGATATGATATTGTTGCTGCTGAACAACCAGGGGGGCGGTATCTTTGATTTCCTGCCCCAGCGGGCGCTTCCCGAATATGAAGCCTGCTGGCGCACCCCGGTAGCGTTGGATCACGGACAGGCAAGCGCTGCATTCGGCGTGAACTCGGTGCAGGTGCGGGATGTGAATGCTTTTGCGCAGGCTTTTTCCCGGGCGATGGAGGGGAAAGGAATGCAGCTGATTGAAATTGTTATCGATAGTGCCCACAGCAATGCGCTGCACCAGAACATTGCTGCGCAATGGGCCGATTGACGGGGTTTTCTCCTATGAACTGGAATCGCTTGCTGGAAGAGCAGTTTGCAGACATACGTTATGAACATCTGGACGGGGTGGCGAAAATCACCATCAATCGTCCCCAGGTGCGAAATGCATTTCGCCCCCAGACCATCCAGGAACTCATGGACGCCTTTCATCATGCGCATCATGATGCGGACATCGGCGTCATCATCCTTACCGGCGAAGGGGACAAGGCCTTTTGTTCCGGCGGGGATCAAAAAGTGCGTGGTACAGAAGGTGGATACAAGGATGAACAGGGCGTACAGCATTTGAATGTACTGGATCTGCAAATGCAGATCCGGCGCCTGCCCAAGCCGGTCATCGCCATGGTGGCGGGATACGCCATCGGTGGTGGTCATGTGCTGCACCTGGTTTGCGACCTGACTATAGCCGCGGACAATGCCCGCTTCGGTCAGACCGGCCCCCGGGTCGGCTCTTTTGATGCGGGCCTGGGGGCGGGCCTGATGGCGCGCACAGTGGGGCTGAAAAAAGCCAAGGAAATCTGGTTTCTGTGCCGTCAGTACGATGCCGGGGAAGCCCTGGAAATGGGCTTGGTGAATGCCGTGGTGCCCCTGGCGGAACTGGAGGAAGAAACCCTGCGCTGGTGCAGGCAGATGCTCAAGCACTCACCTACCGCCCTGCGGGTGCTCAAGGCGGGTTTCAACGCCGATACCGACGGCTTGGCGGGTATTCAGGAGCTGGCGGGAAACGCCACGGCGCTGTTCTATATGTCCGCGGAAGCGCAGGAAGGCCGGGATGCCTTTCTGGAGAAACAGGAGCCGGATTTCAGCAAGTTTCCCCGCCGCCCCTGAGTGATGAGTCCCCTGGCCGTATGGCTGTCAGCGATTCGCCCCAAAACCCTGGGTCTGTCCGTGAGTCCGGTGCTGACCGGCACCTGCCTGGCCTGGGCGGAAACGGGCGACTTGCAGCTGCTGCCCGCCCTGGCCGCGCTGCTGGCGGCCGTATGCATACAGATTGGCACCAATCTGCACAATGATGCCGCCGATGGGCGCAAGGGTACAGACGGCCCCGACCGGCTGGGTCCCCCACGGGCAACGGCCCAGGGCTGGCTTACCGCAACAAAGGTACAGCGGGGTGCGCAGCTTGCGTATGCCTGCGCCTTTGTTCTGGGAATCTACCTGGTGACAGTGGGCGGGTGGCCCATTCTGTTGCTGGGCCTGGTCTCCCTGGCTGCAGGGGCGGCCTATTCCGGTGGGCCATGGCCCATTTCGGCAACGCCTCTTGGAGAGCTGTTCGTATTTCTGTTTTTCGGCCTGGCTGCAACCTTGGGCAGCTATTATCTGCAAGCCGGACAGATCAGCCCGGCGGCGTTGCTGGCCGGCGCCATGCTGGGGTCGTTTGCCGCCGCCGTGCTGGTGGTGAACAATTATCGGGATCGCCAAACCGATGCCAGAAGCGGGCGCAAGACCCTGGCGGTGTTGCTGCCGCCCAAGGCCAGCCAGGTGGAGTATGCCTTGCTGTTGCTGTCACCTTTTCTGTTGCTGTCATATCTGTATGCAGCGGGGCTGATTTCCTGGCTACCGGGGTTGCTGCTTCCTCTGGCCTTGTACCTGGTTTTCCGGATCTTTACCTTGCCTGCCGGGAAGGCGCTCAATCATCTGTTGGCGGACACTGCACGTTTCCAGCTGGTTTTTTCCCTGGTGTTTTGCGCGGCGTTGGTCTTGTGAACAGGCTTGCGTCAGATACCGATTCGCGCTCAAATAGCTTTATCGTCGCCTGAAATGGAATTACCGTGATATGAAAAGTTTCCTGAAAACCGTATTTGCCTCCTTCACCGCCATGGTTCTGGTATTGGTGTTGCTCGGGGTGCTGATTGGCCTGGCCCTGACTGCGCAGGATATCCCCCGGCCCATAGAGGACAAAACACTGCTGACCCTCAATCTGGGCGTGCCCATCGTAGACCGGCAGCCGCGGCAGGATTTTGCATCCCTGCTGAACCAGACGTTGCAGGAGCAGGACAGGCAATCCTTGCGCACGGTAGTGACCGCGATTCGGCAAGCGGCGAAGGACGACAGAATCAGCGGCCTGTATATCAAGGGGAAGGTAGTGCGTGACGGGTATGCCTCGGGCTGGGCTGCGCTCAAGGAGGTGCGCGAGGCGATTGTGGCCTTCAAGGCCTCGGGAAAGCCGGTCATCACCTGGCAGGAAGATCTGGATGAGGCCACCCTGTATGTCGTCTCACCGGCAAATGATCTGGTGCTGAATCCCCTGGGGCTGCTGGAGTTCAATGGCTTTGCCAGTGAAATCATGTATTTTCGCAATGCGTTCGACAAGTATGGCATCGATGTTCAGGTTTCCCGGGTGGGGAAGTACAAATCCGCGGTCGAACCCTTTCTGCAGGATCACATGAGTGATGAGAATCGTGAACAGCTCGATACCCTGCTCAATGATCTGTTCGAGGAAGTGGTTTCAGGTGTCGCCGGCAGTCGCAATATCCCCCCGTCGGTGTTGCGTGATCTTGCAGAACAGGATGCCATAATTGAGGCCGAGCAGGCGCTGGAAAAAGGCGTTGTTACCGCTGTGGCTTACTATGACGAAGTACGCGGCAAACTCAGCAAACTGACAGGAAGCGAGACGGGTAAAGAGATTGAGAGGCAGCAAACCGTATCCCAGTATTTCGCCAGTTTGCCGCAGAAGAAAAAAGCCGGCGACAAGCTGGTTGTGATCTACGCGGAAGGAGAGATTATTTCGGGAAACGACAAGGATGAAGTAAGCGGCGACTATATTGCTTCCCTGCTGCGCAAGGCCAGGAACGATGATGAGGTCAAGGCTGTGGTGTTGCGTGTCAACAGTCCCGGAGGCAGCGCCAGCGCTTCCGATATCATCCAGCGGGAAACAATATTGCTGGCGGAACAGAAGCCATTGGTTGTTTCCATGGGTACGGTGGCGGCTTCCGGTGGCTACTGGATTTCCGCCTATGGTGACGAGATCTATGCGGAACCCAACACTATTACGGGTTCCATTGGTGTCTTCGGCCTGTTCCTGAACATCCGGAAGCTCATCAATGAAATCGGCCTGAATGTAGAAGTGGCGCGCACCGCGCCGGCGGCGGATGTATTCAGCCTGTACCGCCCCAAAACCGAACAGGAAATGGCGGTGATCCAGAAATTTATCGACAATATCTATTCCCGGTTTTTGGAGAAGGTGGCCGAAGGCAGAAAGCTGGACAAGGCGGAAGTGCATAAAATAGCCCAGGGACGTGTATGGTCAGGAAAACAGGCGCTGGAACTGGGGCTAGTGGACAAACTGGGCGGCCTGGGAGATGCGATTGCGGCGGCGGCGGAAAGGGCGAAGATAAAAGACTATGCCGTTGAGGAATACCAGAAGGGGGAAAGTCTCATGGAAGAAATCCTGAAGGAAATGGGCATGGAAACCCGCCTTCAGGGTGTCCCGCTGGCCCGGCCAATGTGGGAACAGTTGCGGCATTTGCTGTCGCTGACGGATGCAAAAGGCTTTTATGCGCGCATGCCTTATGATCTGACCATATACTGAAAGAGGAGCAGTGATGGAAACGGACAATACTTACCCGGAGGAGGACAAGAAGCCCCGGGGCTTTCGCGGCGTCCATGTTTTGTGGATTGTGCTGGGTACGGTGCTGCTTACCGCCGCGGTAACCTTCTGGGCGGTACGAACCTATATTTACGCCCAGGATTTCCAGCCCGTAGAACTTAGCAGCAAGGAACAGCAGCAGCTGAACAGCAAGCTGCGAATATTGGGCTATGAGCCGGCCCCGGCGGCGCCCGTGGCGGACAAAGCGGAATCCGATGAGCAATGGCTGCGTCCCGAGCGTTATGATGAAAGCCGGGGCAAACGTGAACTGTTCTTCACCGAGCGGGAGCTCAATGGCTTGCTGGCCAACAACAAGGATCTGGCGAAAAAACTGGCGGTGGATCTGTCGGATGACATGGTCAGCGCCCGTTTGCTGGTGCATGTGGATCCGGACTTCCCTTTGCTTGGCGGCAAGACCCTGCGGGTATCCGCGGGCGTGGAGGCTGGATTTCGTGATGAGCGGCCGGTGATCAAACTGCGGGGCGTAAGTGTGATGGGCATTCCCGTTCCCAATGCCTGGCTGGGCGGACTGAAGAACGTGGATCTGATCGGCGAATTTGGCGATGCCGGGGGTTTCTGGCATTCCTTCGCCCAGGGCGTGAAGGATATTCAGGTCGAGGACGGGCGCCTGAAGATCTCTCTGAAAGAATGACCCCCTCGGCAGGAGGGGGGTGTGTCAGTCGCAGGGTGAATTGAGAGGCGGAAACCTCAGTCTGTCGCTGCGACCACTTTTGCATCCGGGGCGTTTCTTCCCACGGAGTCGATGCCGTTGTTGCGCCCCCTTTCGGTTTTGTACATCTGGCTCTTGCCGATGATCTGGCCGTTGGTGGCGTTCAGAGTAAAGAAAAACTTGCCGTTGGTGGCGGTCTTTTTCTCGAATCGCTTGGGATCCTGGCTGTTCTTGCGCACGGATTCAATGCCGTTGGCGCAACTCTTTTCTGCTGCATACCCCTGGCTTTGCAGGATGGTTTCGCCATTGCCTGCCTTGAGGACGAAATAATGCTTGCCGTCTTTGCCGACGGAAGTTACGAACTTGCCTGCCATAGTGCTCTCCTTTCTGATGGTCGTAAAAAAATCGTAGGGCCTAGGTGCTTGTCTCGACATCATCGACATCAATCTGGCCGGTAATGCGTCGCCGGATATGTGACCAGGAAATGCCCACGGCGAGCAGAACCGATAACAGCACCAGGGCCACATAACCCAGCACCGAGGGGTTGTCCAGTGACAGCCAGCCATAAAAGATCATCGCCCAGATCATGCTGCCGAACAGGGCGACCACCAGCAAGGAGCCAAAAAAGCCCAGTGAGCGCGCTGTTGCGCGCAGATAAATGGCCCAGCCAATAATGAGGATGATCGCCGAGAGCAGGATAATGGGGTCGAGCTTGTTGGTGCTTTCGAGAAACCAGTGAACCCAGGAATGGCCGGAGGGATTGTAGGTGGAAAATACCAGAGCAAAGGCCACGACTACGCGAACGAGAAAATTGGTCCAGCGAAAAGCTGTAACGGCCATGAAAAACAACTCCCTGAATTTCTACTACCCAGGAGTATAGGAGAACTGGAATGATTTTTCCAATATGCCGGGGCTGGCTACCAGGGCGTTGGTGTTTTGCCCATTGCCACACTGACGATATAGGCAAAACACAGATAGGCGAACAGCAGGGAGAGATGGCGCAAGGTAGCGGTCGCACCGCGTAACGCCATTGCGCCAAAAACGATATAGGCCAGCAGCGCCAATAGTTTTGCCGTGAGCCAGGGGCTGGTGCCGGGATACTGGTGCAGGTTATAGGCCAGCCACAGGCCGCTGAAGAACAATGTGCTGTCAACCAGGTGGGGAAGGGTTCGCACCCATTGCCTTTTCAAGACCGGAGATTGCTTCAACATGAGAATGGCGCGCAGAGTGAATCCCAGCAGTGACAGCCCTGCACAGCTGACATGCACCAGCTTGATGAGGCTGTGATCGATCATTTCGGGGCGGCGCCGCTGATCCCGTGACTGGCTGCAAAATCCAGCATGCGTTGAATGGGGACCACGGCTTTTTGCCGGATTTGCTCGTCGATATGAATTTCGTTGTTACCCTTGCGCAGCAGTTGCTCCAGATTCTGCAGGGCGTTCATGGCCATCCAGGGGCAATGGGCGCAGGATACGCAGGTTGCGCCTTCCCCGGCGGTGGGGGCGGACAACAGTTTCTTGCCGGGGGCAAGTTGCTGCATTTTCCAGAAGATCCCGTCATCAGTGGCGACGATAAATGTCTCGTTGGGCATTTCCTGAACCGCCTTGATCAAAGCGGTAGTGGAACCCACTACGTCGGCCTGTTCGATAACGCTTTCCGGGGATTCGGGGTGCACCAGTACCGCAGCATCCGGGTGCAGCTTGTGCAGGCGTTCCAGGGCGAACGCCTTGAATTCTTCATGCACCACGCAAGAGCCTGGCCACAACAGCATGTCCACGCCGGTTTGTTTCTGGATGTATTTGCCGAGATGTTGGTCTGGCGCCCATAGTATTTTTTCTCCCTTTTCCGCCAGATGCCTGACGATGGGCAGGGCGATGCCGGAGGTCACCATCCAGTCGCTGCGCGCCTTTACTTCGGCGCTGGTGTTCGCATAGACCACTACAGTGTGGTCGGGGTGGGCGTCACAGAATGCCGAAAACTCCTTGGCTGGACAGCCCTCATCCAGAGAGCAGGTGGCGCCCAGATCCGGCATCAGTACACGTTTTTCCGGGTTCAGGATCTTGGCGGTCTCCCCCATGAAGCGCACTCCGCAGACAACCAGGGTATGGGCATCGACCGTGGTGCCGAAACGCGCCATTTCCAGGGAGTCGGCCACGCAACCGCCGGTCTCCTCCGCCAGTTCCTGGAGGTCGGCATCCACATAATAGTGCGCCACCAGCACCGCGTTGTTGTTCTCCAGCAGTGCCTTGATGCGCTGCTTGAGGGCGTGCTTCTCATGCGCAGAAAGCGCCGGCCACCGGGGGTGTTTGGGCACCTGGATGTCCGGGATGGGTTGCGGGGTCGTAACCATGGGCGAGGGATCGTCTGTTTAGAAAGCGTGCGGGTATTATGACTGAGGAAAGCTAGTCCCGCCACAACCAGGCCGCGCCGCGTACGCCGCTGCTGTCGCCATGCTGCGGCGGCAGGAGGCGGGTGCGGAATACATCGGAAAAAATGTATTTCCGCCAGCGGTCAGGGACGTTTTTGTACAGACGCCGCAGTTGTGACAACCCGCCCCCCAGGACAATGGCGTCAGGATCGAGGACATTGATGATACTGGCCAGCCCCCGCGCCAGGCGGTCTTCATAGGTTTGCAGGCTGGCTTCTGCTTCTGCATCGCCCTGCTCCGCCAGGCGGGCAATGTCCCGGGGACTCAGTTTTTTTCCTGTCCGGCGCAGATGGTCTGCGGCCAGCCCCGGGCCGGAGAGGAAGGTTTCGATACAGCCGCGCCTTCCGCAATAACATGCCGGGCCGGGCAGTTCTTCCGGTCGGGGCCAGGGCAGCGGGTTGTGGCCCCATTCGCCGGTGATTGCGTTCGGGCCTTGCAGCACCTGTTGTCTTACCGAAATACCGCCCCCTGTGCCGGTGCCGAGAATGACGCCAAATACAGTGGCGGCGTCTTTCGCTGCGCCGTCCACCGCTTCGGAAAGGGTGAAGCAATCGGCGTCATTGGCCATGCGTACCGGACGTCCCAGCACCTGCTGTAAATCCTGATGGAGGCTCTGGCCGTTCAGACAGGTGGAATTCGCATTGCGCATCAGCCCGGTTTCCGGGGACAGGGAGCCTGGCGTGCCAATGCCCAGCCTGAGGGGATGGCCGGCATGGGACTCGAGTTCCTCGTGCAAGTCCTGAATGGCTTGCAGGAGCGCGTCATAATCATCCGGGGGCGTGGGGCGGCGTCGGCGAAACAGTTCCTGCCCGTTGTCGTCGAGCAGCACGGCTTCGATCTTGCTGCCGCCCAGATCCATTCCGGCCAGTATGCCGGCATTTTTTCTAGTTGGTTCTTCCCTCATCGTTTATTGCATGTTCATTTTCTTTCGGGAGTTGTCCTTCTGCAGATGTTGGCGCTGCCGGGGTAAATCCTCCTGTTGCCTGATCGCCTGATGGGTTGGTGAAGCGGTCGTTCAGTTGCTGTACATAATCATCCGCCTGGTTGATGATCGTCGCCAGCATGCGGCGGGTTCTGCGGTTCCAGCCTGCATGCTTCTTGTGCAGCAGGGAGCGCCAGGGGCGGATGTTTTTCCTGAAAGCTTGCAGCAGGTTGACTTTTACCGGCAGGGATTCCTGCTCTTTTTTCAGCCAGCCGGAAAGACTGCGGGCCGCAAGTTCGCGCAAAGCAAGATGAATCGCGGCCCCGACGCCAAGAACGGCAGCAAGAAAGATGGCGCTGTGGGTTGTGGTTTCGCGCACCCATTGCCACCAATCGGCCGTATAGTGCAATCCTTGCCACTGGCCGCTGCTGATGCTGAAGCCGAGGAAAACGATGGCGAGGGCGCCGAAAACCAGGCTGTCCAGCCAAAGTGTGCGCTTCTTCCATCGGGAGACGGCTTTGTGAAGCGCAGGCACCACAAATTCTTCGATTTCCCGGGCGGTTTTTTCCAGGGATCCCACAATGCGATAGGCGCGTTCAACCTCTACCTGCTCCATGCGGCCGTAGATTTCCGCCAGATCCCTGTCCCGTTTGCCCTCATAGCGTTGGCGCAGGGTTGCATCTTCGATTTGCACCGAGGCGGTGGGGCTGTAAATGGTAAAGAAACGGCCCGCCGTCAGGCCATGCTCTCCCAGAGCCCGCTGCCAGGCAGCGATGACTTCTTCGGGGTTGTCTTCGTTGGCGGTGGTATCGATCTGGTTGAGGATATACAGGAATTTCCCTGAATCATTGCGGTGGATGGTTTTGGAGACCAGGTGTTCCAGGGTATCGCGCATGGCGCCGGGCTCCGGATGGCGGGCGTCGAAAAATACCAGCACCAGATCGGATAGATCTACCATATGGTCGGTGATGCGCAAGGTGGAGGTGCGTTGCGCATCGGCATCGAATCCCGGGGAATCGATAAGGATTTTTCCCTTGAGGCGTTCGCTGTTGCAGCTCTTCAGCTGCAAATAGGCATCGATGCGGTTTCCTTCTCCTTCGGCAACCAGCTCGATTTCCCGACTGATCTTGTAGAACGGAAAGCGGGGGTCGGAATCCAGCGCAACGCCCGGGAGGGTGTGGGGTGTGGGGTCTTCGCTGTAGCAAATCACTGTAAAACGGTCGTCTACCGCCTGGTTGCCGCTACGTTGCAACTGTACGCCCAGGTAATTGTTGATGAATGTCGATTTTCCAGCGGAAAAGGTGCCGAGAATGGAAATCAGCGGCCACCAGGGGATCTGCGTGGCGAAGGATTCCGTGCGATCCAGCAAGCCCATGCGGTAGGCGACGCGATCCAGGTCGCGAAAGCTTCGTACCGCGCTCAGCAATACCGGATTTTCCTGTTCCAGATGTGTTTCCAGGTGCTTGAGTCGATTGTTGATAATGTTTTGGTCGGTCATTTGCGTCTCTGCGGTAAGCGTTGTCGGGGAAGTTCCCTTTGAACCCATGGGCTTGTGGCTTTAGGGGCTGCTAACACGAATCCAATAGGCGCTGTTGCAGCGGAAAAAACGCCAATCAAGGCGCAAGGAGAGAAGTTTGCCAGTTCCAAATGGATGCCGGGCGGCGCATTTTCAGGCGCAACCCGTAGGGCTGGGGCTGTTTCCCCACCCAGCGGCGTGGTCATTCGTTCATCTAGCGTCACGCTTCACTCATTCTGCCTTGCCGGGTGCAAAAACAGTTCCGGCAGATATATGGATTCGTGTTAACAGGCCCAAGGTTAAAGCCGAGTGAAAAGGGTTGTATGTTCACTGCTGGTGCGAAATGGCAATCGAAATACTACCCGGTATGGTACTGTCTTTTTTATTCGGTCGGCAATCAAATGTTGTTCCTTTCAAGCTGTAGGGCAGTCCGCCAGCCTTCATTGCATCTGCCGCATACTGCCCATAGTATTTTTTATCGGCCCATCTTAAACAATTATTATGATTTGCGGCAGTTCCACGCATACAGTGGACGGGAGTCGCGTGGCGGTAGCCGGGTTAACCTATTCAACCGCCATCATCGACGGCTCCGAGGTTGTGTGATGGAAAAAGGAACCGGAATGCTGGATAATGAACAGCCGTATCCGTTTCCTGTCTACACGAAGAGCCGGGGCTGTTTGGGCCTTGAGGGGAAATGCAGTTCTGGATGGGTGACTATGGCGCAATGCTTGAGGAATCCGAAGCGGCCAAGCCGTTCGTCGGCAGCTTTTCTGAAACGGGAAAGATCCGGGTCAAAGTGAACATCGCGTATTTGATGACCCGCATTGTCTGGCGTTTCCAGGCAGTGGGCTGAAATAACTCGGGGCCAACAGGCCCAATGTAATGTGGAAACCGGCGTACTTATGATCAACATCAGAATATTGCGAGCATTGCTGGCCGTACTCATTGCAGTCGTGCTTGGTATCACCGCCGCCCAGGCGCAGAATCAGGACGACCTTGGCGATGTTTTCGTTGTGCAAGCTTCGGATCGTCAGCCCACGGTCGCCATTGGTGGCACTGTTGTGCCCTACAAGCAGGTTACTTTGGCGGCGCAGATTCCGGGGCGGGTCAAATATATTGCTGGCATCGAGGGCGATGCGTTCAAGGAAGGTACGTTGTTGGTCGCCATTGATGATTCCGAGTTGCTGGCCAGGCGAGCGGCAGCCTATGCGCAATTGTCGTCCGCCGAGGCAGAGCTGCGCAACGCGGGGGTGCAGTATTCCCGGGAGCTTTGGTCGCCAAAATCCAAGTCCGCTCCTGGCGGTATGGGTATTCCCAACCTGTTTGACCAGATGTTTACCCGGCCCGCGGAAGAATTTATGGGAGAGCGCGACCGTGGTGCAGAACGTAGCGCCGATCTGTTCGCTTCCACCACGCGCATTGAGCAGGCGCGTTCCGCCATTATGCGCGCCCGCTCGGAAATTCAGGCGATTGAAGCCAAGCTGCGTGACGCCAAGAGCCTGGCTCCCTTTGACGGGATGATCATGGCGAAGATGGTGGAAGTGGGTGATACGGTGCAACCCGGCGTTCCCATGCTGCGGTTTGCCGACATTACCTGGTTGCAGGTCGAGCTGGATATTCCGGCACGCCTGGTCACAGGCCTGCAGGAAATGATGGTGTTGAAAAAGGCGGCGGTGTTCGATGATTATGTGGAGCCGGTGGATGTGCGGGTAGCCCAGATCTATCCCATGGCGGACGCCCAGCGCCATACCATCAAGGTCAAGCTCGATATTCCCCAGGGAATATCCCAACCGGGCATGTACGCCAAGATCATGATCCCCGATACCAGCCAGGCGGCGGCAAGCGGAAGCCTGCCTGTCGTTCCTGCATCGGCGATCCGTTATCGCGGCAGCTTGCCCGTGGTCTATGTGCAGAACCAGGATGGAAAGGCGGAGCTGCGTCTGATCCGCGAAGGCAGGCGCCTGGACAACGGCATGGTAACGGTGTTGTCGGGTCTGGCGCCTGGAGACAAGGTGTATGTCAACCCCCGGCCCAGCATGATTTCGGGGTCATGAGTGTTCTTGCGCCGGAAAAAACCAGGAGTTGCCGGGGCGGTATTCGCGTTCACTATGCGGGCAGCAAGGTACTGATGGTATGAGTGACCTCGATACCAAACCCCATAATTCCCCGGCGTCCGGTATTGTCGAGGATTCGGAAGACCTGGGTATCGCAGGTCGCACTGCGCGATTTTTTATCAATTCCCCCCTGTCGCCGCTGTTGTACATCACCATGTTTTTGCTGGGTCTGGCCGGCCTGATCATGACCCCGAGGCAGGAAGATCCGCAAATCTCCGTGCCTCTCATCGACCTGTTCGTGCAGTATCCCGGCGCGCCCGTGGAAGAGGTGGCGTCCCTGGCGATCCAGCCCCTGGAACGCATGATGTGGGAAATCCAGGGCGTGAAGCATGTGTATTCCATGTCCCAGCGCGGCGGGGGCATGGTGACGGTGCAATTTGAAGTCGGGGAGGAAATGGAGCCTTCCCTGGTCAAGGTGAATGAGCAACTGGCCTCCAACATGGACAAGATCCCCAACGGGGTATCGCCGCCCCTGGTGCAGGCCAAAGGCATAGACGATGTGCCCGTGGTTACCCTGACCCTGTGGTCGGACAAGGACTATAACGGCGATGGCATACCGGATGTGGATGACAGCCAGTTGCGCCGCCTGGCGCTTTCGGTATTGCAGTCCATCAAGGAGATCCCGGATACCGGAGAAGGTTTCGTCGTTGGCGGTCGCGCCGAGCAGGTTACCATCGAGGTGTTGCCGGAGCGGCTGGCGGGTTTTGGCATCAGCCTGGGGCAGGTGGCGCAAGCAGTGCAGGCGGCCAATGCCGAGCAGCAAGCCGGCAGTGTGGAATCCGGCGGCACGCATTTTACCGTGGTTACGGGCAAGTTCCTGCAGACTGCGGATGATATCGCCCACCTGAAAGTGGGCAGCCACAACGGCGTACCCGTGTATGTGCGCGATGTGGCCGTGGTGCGCCAGGGACCGGAAGACGCCAAGCGTATGGTTGCGTATTTCACCGGGGCGGCGGCGGACAATCCTGACCTTGCCATCAGTGTGCCGGCGGTCACCATCGCCATTGCCAAGAAAAAAGGAACCAATGGGGTTTCCGTCGCCAACAAGGTGTTGGAACGGGTTGAGGAACTCAAGGGCCGCTTGATTCCCAGCAACGTGGAAGTCAGCGTAACGCGCAACTACGGCAAGACCGCCAATGACAAGGTCAGCGCCCTGATCTTCAAGTTGTTCGTGGCCACATTCTTCGTTTTTGCCCTGGTATGGTGGGCGTTCCGGGCGCTGAAGCCGGCGCTGGTGGTGTTGCTGGTTATTCCCGTGGTGCTGCTGTTTACCGTATTCAGCGCCTGGATGCTGGGCTTTACCATTGACCGGGTTTCCCTGTTTGCGCTGATTTTCTCCATCGGAATTCTGGTGGATGATGCCATTGTCGTGGTGGAAAACATTTACCGCCGCTGGCTGGAAGAGGGAAAAACAGATGCGGCAACCGCAGTGGATGCGGTGCGCGAAGTGGGTAATCCCACGATTCTCGCCACCCTGACGGTTATCGGTGCGCTGCTGCCCATGGGCTTTGTCTCCGGCATGATGGGGCCGTACATGATGCCCATTCCGGCGTTGGGTTCCGTGGCGATGATGATCTCCCTGTTTGCCGCTTTTGTCTTCACCCCCTGGCTGGCCATTCATCCTGTATTCCGTCCTTCCATGGAATATCTGGCGGTTGCCGAGAAGCGGGAGCACAAGGAGGCGGACAAGCTGGAGAAGCTGTACCGCCGCGTGTTGACGCCCATGATCGAGGATCCCCGCAAGGCCCGCATGTTCCGCATCACCCTGTGGGCGGTGTTCCTGCTCATGTGTTCCCTGTTCTATTTCAAACTGGTGGTGGTAAAAATGCTGCCCCTGGACAACAAGCCGGAATACTCGGTGGTGCTGGACATGCCGGAGGGAACGGCTTTGGCAGAGACTGCAAACCGGGCCAATCAGGTGGCCAATCTGGTGCGGAAGTTTCCCGAGGTGAAGGCTGTCCAGGTGTATGTGGGAACGGCCAAGCCATTCGATTTCAACGGTATGGTACGTCACTATTACTTGCGCAAGCAGCCCTGGCAGGCCGAGATCCAGATCCAGCTGGTTGACAAGCATGAGCGAAAACGCAGCAGCCATGAAATTGCCGTGGATACCCGCGCCAAGATCACGGAAATGTTCAAAGGCACGGAACTGAAATTTGCGGTGGTGGAGATGCCGCCAGGGCCGCCGGTGCTGCAGTCCGTGGTTGCAGAAGTGCATGGCCCGGATGCGCCTACCCGGCGCAAGGTGGCGGCTGAACTGACGGAAATCTTCCAGCAGGCGCCCAACCTTGTCGATGTGGACAATTACATGGTGATGCCTCACGACTACTGGCGTTTCAACGTGGACAGGGACAAGGCGGATATGCGCGGTATTTCCGTGGCCAGCATCAATCAGGATCTCGCCATGGCCCTGGGCGGGATGGTGCTGGGGGATGTCAAGCAGCGGGCCGGACATGAGCCGGTGAATATCGTGATTCAGGTGCCCTTGGCGGAACGCTCCCAGGTTACGCGCCTGGGGGATCTTCTGATCCAGTCCAAGGATGGCGTGGGCGTACCACTGCGAGAGCTTGGCCAGTTCGAGCGGGTGCCTGTGGAGCCTGCAGTTTTCAACAAGGACTTGCGTGCGGTTGAATATGTGGTGGCGGATGTCGGCGGGCGCCTGGCCGCCCCCGTATACGGCATGATGCAGGTGGAGGATTTGCTGAATACCGCCAATGATGGAAAACCCTATGTTACGCCGGACAATGTGAAACTGGTGGAACACACTTACTGGACCGGCCCGCCGCCTACGGACAGCCGTTCCGGCTTTGAGTGGGCCGGAGAGTGGACGGTAACCTATGAAACCTTCCGTGACATGGGGCTGGCCTTTGGCGCGGCGCTGGTGCTGATCTATATTCTGGTGGTATGGGAGTTTGGCAATTTCCGTATCCCGGCGCTCATCATGTCGCCCATACCTTTGACCTTGATGGGTATTATTCCCATGCACGCCGTATTTTTCGCCCTGGGCCTGGGAGGGGAATTTACAGCGACTTCCATGATTGGCTGGATTGCACTGGCGGGGATAATTGTGCGCAACTCCATCTTGTTGGTGGATTTCTCCATCCATGAAGTGCGCAAGGGCACCCCTGTTACGGAAGCGGTGATCAAGGCTTGTAATACGCGCACCCGGCCAATATTGATAACCGCTTTTGCCCTGGTGTTCGCCTCCTCTGTCATTTTCTTCGATCCCATTTTTCAGGGCATGGCCATATCCCTGGCGTCCGGGGTGCTGGTCTCCACGATTCTCACGCTGGTGGTTATCCCCCTGGGGATGGTGTCTGCGTCCGAATCTTTGTGTGAAGCGGCGGGGCGTCAGTGCCCAAAGGAGAAGAAAACCTCCCGGGGCGGCGGCTCATCCAGCGGGGGCGGCAGCGGCCTGCTGCAACATGGTTGGCGGGAGGCCAAGAGCTTTGCTGCCGCAGTCACCGGTTTTGTTTCCGTAGTAGCGGGTTTGTATCTGGGCAGGAAAAGCAATACGAAAACCGCAGTTTCTGACCCGGTATCCGTGGACACTGGCGCTGCTGGCGCGGAGATGGCGGCCTCCATGGATTTGATGCCGGATCCCTCTGTTGCGGCGGATATCGAGATTATCGCAAAGCCCATAGAAAAACCGGCGCCGGAGCAAAAATCCACTCCCGGTCAAGCAAAGAAATCCTCTGCTGCCCGCGGGAAACCGGCCCAAGGCAAGGCGCCGAAAAAGAAGCCGGTGCGAAAAAAGACAGTGACGCAGCGGACATCTTCGGTGAAGAGATCGCCGGCTAAGAAAAAAACAGCGCCTGCCGCATCCATGAAAAAACCAGCAGTTTCTTCTGCGGCAGGGAAAAAAAGTGGACGGCGAGGCATCAGGCTGAAAAGCCTGGATTCCACAGATGACGGCTTGTCATCCTGAGGCGACAACTATCGAGGGAGATTCCGGCAATGATCACAGTTATTGGTAGCCTCAAGGGAGGATCGGGAAAAAGCACCATTGCCTTCAATCTGGCGGTGTGGCTGGCCCTTGGAGAGCAGAATGTTCTAGCAATCGATGCGGATCCCCAGGCCACTCTTACCGATGTTGTGGATGTGCGGACGGAAGAGGGATTCGAGCCGCCGGTGCGGCTTGGCAGCAAGGAATTGCTGGAAAACCGCAAGGAGCTGGATCGATACGAGGAAGTGCTCATCGATGTGGGAACAGCGGATCTGGCCAGCCTGAAACAGGCGATCAAGGTTGCCGACCGCATCGTTGTCCCCGTTCCGCCCAGTCAGGCGGATATCTGGTCTACTCAGCGCTTTTTGCGGTTGATCGATTCCGTGGTCGGTAATGATCGGCGTCCGGAAGTCATGGGGTTTATCAACCGGGGTGATACGCACCGTGCGGTTCGGGAGAGTGACGAAGCGGCAGCGGCACTGATTGCGCTCCCCGGTATCAAGTTCATCAAGTCGCGCCTGGCGCAACGCACTGCTTTCCGGCGGTCGTTCAGCGAGGGACTGGGGGTTTTTGAAATGGATCCCCGAAGCAAGGGTGCGAACGAATGGAATGCACTGGCCGCAGTGCTTTATGCGCATGTCGTCAGCTGAATATCGGTTTTGGCGCAGTTCGAGTTAAGGAGTAAGAGTGAATATGAACGACAGATTGCAGATATGCCGGGGCCGGTGCGATGAATGAAGGGGCGCTACAAGAGGAAAAAATTGAACCGGCATCCAATCGGGAAGACATCACGCGCTTGTCGGAGGTGGTCAAGACCAGCGCCAGGCGTTGGGAGCTGATTATTTATCCTTCCCTGTTTGCTTTCGTGCTGCTGGCCGCCTATGGTTTTTTCCTTATTTACCGCCTTGCTGGTGACATGCACCAGATGGTAAACAGTGTTGATACCCATATGTCTCAAATGTCCAGCAACATGCAGAGCATATCTGAAGATATGGGAACCATGGCGGCAAATATCCGCACCATGACGGTAAGCCTGGATTCTATTGAACACAAGGTGGGCGCGTTGCAGCCGATTCTCGCCAGTATGGAATCCATGGAAGCATCCATGAAATCCATGAGCAGTTCCACCCGGGCAATGACCGTGGCCACGCGGAACATGCAGGTTGACATGTCCCGTTTGAACAACAATGTTGGCCGCCCCATGTCTTTCATGAACACTTTCATGCCCTGGTAACGTGGATTCCATCGAAGATCGTCCCACCCTGGTTGTCGCCATCTCTTCCCGGGCGTTGTTCGATCTGGATGAGTCTCACCGGGTGTTTGAAGAGCAGGGCGTTGCCGCCTACCACCGGTATCAGATAGAACATGAGGACGATATCCTGCAACCAGGGGTTGCCTTTACCCTGGTGAGAAAGCTGCTGAACCTCAATGCCTTGTTTGAAGGACGGGTAAAGGTTGAAGTGGTGTTGCTGTCCCGCAACAGTGCGGATACGGGATTGCGGGTGTTCAATTCCATCGGACATCATGGCCTGGAAATCACCCGGGCGGCGTTCACCAGCGGGCGCAGTCCGTTTGAATACGCATCGGTGCTGAATGCGCATTTATTTTTGTCGGCGGATTCTGAAGATGTTTCCCGTGCGTTGAATGCCGGCGTCGCCGCAGCTACGATTGCCTCTGTTGCGGGGAGCAGTCCCCCGACAGAGACAAGCGTCGATTCCGCAGACCAATTGCGCATTGCTTTCGATGGAGATGCGGTGCTGTTTTCCGATGAAGCCGAGCGCGTTTATCGCAAGCAAGGGTTGGAGGCATTCGAGGCCAGTGAAAAAGCCGCCGCCAGGAGACCGCTGGAAGCCGGGCCGTTTCGGCGTTTTCTGGAAGTGCTGCATCAAATGCAGTCCTTGATGCCGGAAGGCACTTCACCCATACGCACGGCCCTGGTTACCGCGCGTGGCGCACCCGCGCATGAGCGGGTGATTCGTACGCTGCGTACCTGGGGAATTCGCATCGATGAGGCGTTGTTTCTTGGCGGAATGGACAAGAGCGCCTTCCTCAAGGCTTTTCAGGCGGATATTTTCTTCGATGACCAAACCCACCATGTAGAGTCTGCCGCGCAATTCGTGCCCGCGGGGCATGTGCCCCATGGAGTGGCGAACAAAAGCTGAGGCTACAGTTCGGCGTCGTAGATAATGGTGTCTACCGGCTTCTGGATAAAGTTGCCCTGAATGAAATCCACGCCTACGTTCCAGAGGATGGTCAGCTGCGCCGCTTCTTCTATGTAAATGACGATGGTCTTTACGTTTTCCTGGTGAAGTTGCTGGTTGTAATCCTTGAGCAATTCCTGTTGCTCCTTGTCTTGGGACAGCTTTCCGGAAATATCCGGAGAAAAACATACCAGATCGCATTGCAGGTGACGCACCACGTTCACCGCTTCCTGTTCGAAAGGGAAATGCGTAAGGGAAATACGGCAGTTGATCTTGTGTAATCCTTCGGCCAGCTGTTCCATTTTTTCAAGATGGCCGATGACGTCGCTGTGCGAAACGGCAAAGGTGAGCCAGGCGCCTTTGGCCTTGAATTCCCGCAGGCAATCGCAAATCCACAACAGCAGGGAGTCATCTTCAATTGCCGAGGCGGATAGAGTGATCATGAAGTTGAGCTTGTGCCCGTTGCTTCGATGGTGGGCTACCTCGCGGATGGCGTTGCGGATGATCCAACGGTCGATCTCCGCCATTCTTTCCGAGCGTACAGCTTCGTCAATAAACTCTTTTGGTGATATTTGCTGATCATTGTCATCCAGCATGCGCACATAGACGGCATAGTCTTCGCGGCTGTTGCCATGCAGGCTGACAACAGGCTGATAGATGAGATGAAAGCGGTCGTTGGCCAATGCCTGATCGATAAGCTGGACAATGGATTCGTCTTCTTTCTTTTGCCCGTTATTCTGGGCAAGCGTGATATCGAACAGGTTTGTGGCGGTGCCTTCTGCAAGAGCGGTTTTGCAGGCGCGTGAAGCATGGGATATGAAATCGGTCGAGCTTTGCGCTGGTGGCGTGTCCGAGTGTGTGATGCCAATGGCGAACTGTGGCTGGATGCGCTGTTCCCCGACCATGAACTGATGTTCGCTCAGGGCGTGATGCAAACGCTTGGCCAGGGCTTCGGCACTGGTATCCGGAGTGCAGAGGATACTGAATTCATGTTCACCAAAGCGTGCAACCAGATCAGTATCGTAAGTTGTTTCGTTCAGGATGCGGGTAACCTCTTTGAGCACCATTTCGGCGCCATCCAGATTGTAATCTGTTTTGATATCCTGGAAATTGCCGATATTGAGCAATATCATGCTCAAGCGTTGTTCCTTGGACAATGCTTCATCCAGCCGCGTCTCCAGTTGTTCAGTGAAGTACTTGCGGTTGTACAGGCCGGTGTCGGTATCATAATTTGCCAGTTCCGCCAGGCGCTGTTCGATGTCCAGTTCTGGTGACTGGTCACGAATGATGACCTGCGTACAGTCTTCACCATCTATAGTGGAAGGGGTGAAGTCCATGATGACGGGAAGATTGCGCCCATCGTTGGTAACGCAATTGATGGTGAGTTGATCGGCAGTGTGCTGTTCATCGAGTTTATGCAGTACGGGCTTGAATTTCAGGCGGTCATCGCTGGTAATCAAATCCATGAAAGGCAAGCCTTCCAGTTCATCTGCATTCTTGAAACCAAACAGGGATACATAGGCGGGGTTGGCGTAGACATGCATGCCTTGGTGGATATAGGCGATGGCTTCGCCGGCGGTTTCCGTCAGGGTTTCATAGCGCTGGCTGGTTTCCTTCAGTTCCTGGGTGACGGCCAGTAGTTTCTTTTTCGTCACCATATTTTGTTGCTCGCGGTTCACCACATAGATCAGGTGGGCGTAGTCATGGCGTTCGATAATGTCCTGGGCGCTGGTTTCGGCAGCGAAGAACAGCTCTTCGGATGGATTGTCCGAGAGAAGAATAAACGCAGCCAGGGGCGATATTTCCCGAATTTGGCGGATGGCGGTTGTGAAGTCGATTTCTTCCGCATCACAGTTGACCAGCACGACGTCAGCATCCAGGGACTGCATCAGCATATCCAATTCATCTGGTGTGTTGGCTGTGCTGAGGTGGACGGCCATTCCCGAGTTGCGCAGGGTTTGGGAGTAGATGTTTGCATCATCAATGGAACAGCCCAGCACCAGTAGTTCCACCACGCCGCTCAGTGGCGTTACGATCTGGATGATTCTTTCTGCATTGGTGCTCATTGCGGTAATCCTGCGGTTTGTTGCCAGTCTTTAAAGGTCATGCCACAAATCCTGAAAATCATCTTCGGATTTGGCATTTGTTTCTCCTGGCTGTTGTTTTTCCACATAAGAAAAATAATAGTGAATGAAGTTGTTATTTGATTCCACCCATTTGGTCAATTTGATCTGGTGCTCGCCAAATTCTGTGACCATAGTCATGATGGTGTTGAGTTCGAATGCCCGGGTATTGGTGAGGATGCCGCGTCGTTCGTTTTCTATTCCTCCCCCGGAGATAAGCAGGCAGCGATATTGATTTTGTGGGTTGGAAGAAGCCTTGCTTCCCGGGGTGATGGTCACCGGAGAGCAGCTTGAGGCGAGCACCTGGATGCCAATATACAACTCGCTGCCACTTGCATCCTTCAGCCAGCGGGTAACCGCCACGCTGTATTCGTCTGGGTTGTTGGGGGAGCGTATGCCGAGGACGTCGCCAACCCGGACTTTCATCGGGTAGGATTCCTTCCAGCCCAGGCAGTATCCTTCCACGCTTTCATTGTAGGTCAATACGGAAAATGCAGCGTTTGGGTCGCGCGCCAGTTTGTCAAACATATTTTGCGGATCAGCATCGACAGCCGTTCCCAGCAAGGTGCTGGCCAGATTGGTGCTGTCCGTAAATATGGAGTCGCCGCCCAGGTTGTTGGTGGGTGAGGCAATGGCCAGGGTGCTGAAAACGCTGTCGTTCCAGGTCAGATGGCTGGAGCTTCCCTTGTTTTCCTGACTTTTCTCCGCCTGCTCTTCTGCGGCATCTTCGATGTTTTTTTCCAGCAAGCGCAGCAGGTTGCTCAGACCCACGATGGCGAAGAGTTCATGTTGCAATGCATTTCTGGCGAATTTGCGCTCCAGGGATTTGTTCCACCCGCGAATCAAGGATTTTAGCAATGAGCGGGACAGGTGCTGGTGATCGTGATCCAGGTGAGCGGGGGATTCCCATTCCGCTTCTTCATACTCACGCCGGGCCTCTGCCAGAATGCCATTGAGATCGAATGCCCGGAAACGGCTGTCATTGCTTTGCGCCGGGCTGATGGACTTTAGCGGGGGTTCGTCCGACCACAGGTTCAGGTAGAAAATGCCCGCACTGTGGTTGTCCAGTTCGCTGATGGAGCCGACTTCCGTGAGTTTGTTCCATTCCGGGAGCTTGTCATGAACGCGGCGTAAATGAGATTGCGTCAATCGATAGGGGTTGGTGGTTGCGATCAACAGCATGTCCTTGTATACATCTTCGATGCTTTGTACGGATTTCTTTTTCCAGATGAATTTGCTGTTGTCCTTTACGCCGATCTGGTGAACATGGTTTTGGGAGGCCCAGGCGTACAAATAATGTGCTTCGCGCCACAATCCCTTCTGATATTCACGATAGACCAGCAGGTTGTGGAACATGCGTTGTTTCATGTACTGGAGCGCACGCTGGGCGGCCACGATTACCAGTTTCTGATTGAAATTGTGTTCATCTCCCAACACCTGCTCCAGGAACAGGATCTTGTACGAGATGGCGATTTCGTTACACAGTTCCGTAGCCAGAAGCGCCGCCTTTTGCGCCTTCGGAGAAAGGGGAAAGCCGACGTTGAGATAGTGTTTGGTGATGTTGGTGTTGATGTAACGCACCGGCTCCCGGAACAGCTCGATGACTTCCGCCCGCACCAGGGTGGGAATCTGCATGCGATTGAAACTGGCCAATGTCTTGTAGACCTGGCGGGCGGTTTCACCCACATTGGCAACCGGCAACTGTTCCGCCCAATGTTTTACCTCCCGAGCGCTGAGTAGAAAGGAATCTTCAGGCGTGGCCGTTTGCTCCGGAATAGAAAGTTCTACCCGGGGTTGCTTGCTTTTGTTGTCATTTGTATCGGCCATGTTATTCCGGTGTCGTCCGTTCCTTAAGGAAGTGCTGAACAAGTTTGTCTGTGTCATTCCGGCGTATGCGGGAATCCGGCAGGATCAGGGCATTCGATCCCGGCCCGTGCCGGGATGACGGCCTGATCAGCGCTTCCTTAAGCGCATTTGATGCGCTGCTTGTTTTCCTATGGGCAAAGCAGGGCTGTTCTTAAGCAAATTTTTCTCTGAGCAACAAATGATTGCCAGGTTCATAAATATCGCCTAAAAATGCTTTTATTCCAAGCACTAAAGAATGTTTATTATATATGAAATCAAGTTCCAAGGCGTTCCTTGCTGAACATGTCTTCGCATAACCCACATGCAATGATGGTGCCAGAAAACGTGTATGGATTCTGTAAGTTGCTGATTAACCGTTAAATGTCCGCAGCTTTGCCAAAAGAATCCTTGGTAGAGCGGGTGCATTCAGCGGGAGAAATACAGTATTTTCATCAAGTAATCATTTTTTCTGGTTTTGTGACCGGAGCAACGTCTGCTTGCTCCTGGCGCCTTGCGTCTCGCGCACCAAACGGGGCAACAGATAGCCCGGCAGCTGTTGCTCCATATGTTCATGCAATTGCAATGCGTCCGGATCGGAAACGGCAAAATGCGCCGCCCCTTGTACACGGTCGAGCTGGTGCAGGTAATAGGGCAGGATACCCGTGGCGTACAGGGATTCACACAAAGACACCTGGGTTTGTACGCTGTCGTTGACGCCTTTGAGCAATACGGACTGGTTAAGCAGGGTAATGCCGGCCTGACGAAGAGGCTGGAGGCCCAGGTGCAACTCGTCGCTCAGCTCCCGGGGATGGTTGACATGAACGACCAGGCTGGTGGCCAGGCTGGTATCGGCAAGAAGCCTTATCAATGGTGGATCCAGCCGTGAGGGCAGCACCACTGGCAAACGGGAATGTATGCGCAGGCGCTGAACATGTGGAATTTTCTCCAGGGCTTCCAGTAGAGAGCCTAAGCGGTGGTTGTTCAGGCTCAAGGGGTCGCCGCCGCTGAGAATGACCTCATGGATGCTGGGATCCTGCTGCAATTGTTGCAGCGCCGGTCGCCACTGGTTCATTCGCATCTGAAGGCCGGCATAGGGGAAATGGCGGCGAAAACAGTAACGGCAGTTGATGGCGCAGGCTCCCGTTGTGATGAGCAGCACGCGGCCATGGTATTTGTGCAGTATGCCATTGCCCTCGTGGGCATCCTGGTCGCCCAGGGGATCCGGCGTGAAGCCGGCTCTATGCTGCAGCTCGGCTGCCCTCGGCAGCACCTGCAGCAGCAGGGGATCGCGAATATCGCCCTTCTTCATCAGGGCGGCAAAATGGCGGGGCACCTGGAAGCGAAATGCTTGTGCGGCCAGTTCCATCTCCGGGCGATAATGTTCGCTCAACTCGAGGTCGGCGAGCAGCGCCTTGACCTGGCAGTAGGCATTGCCCAGCTGCTGTTGCCAGCTTTCAGTTTTCAAGGAAAGGGGGGAAAGAGGTATCATAGGCGTTTTTTCAGAAAGCTTGTGGGAAAACAGCGACCGGGTTCCCGCGGCGTAATGCGAGGACAACATGGCAACCTATAGTACAAACGAATTTCGTGGCGGGCTCAAGCTGCTTCTGGATGGTGATCCCTGCGTGATCATTGAAAACGAATTCGTCAAGCCGGGCAAGGGGCAGGCATTCAATCGCGTCAAGTTGCGCAATCTGAAAACCGGGCGGGTTCTGGAAAAAACCTTCAAATCCGGCGAATCGGTGGAGGCTGCCGATGTAATGGATCGGGATTTGCAGTATCTCTACAATGATGGTGAGTACTGGTACTTCATGGACAATGACAGCTTCGAGCAATACCAGGCGGATGCCCATGCCATGGGAGATGCGGTCAAATGGATCAAGGATCAGGATGTCTGCAACGTAACCTTGTGGAATGATGCCCCCATCCTGGTGGAGGCGCCAAATTTCGTGGTGCTGGAAATTACGGACACGGATCCAGGCCTCAAGGGTGATACTTCCGGCGGCGGCGGCAAGCCCGCCACCCTGGAAACAGGCGCAGTGGTGCGGGTGCCCCTGTTTGTGCAGATTGGTGAGAAGGTCAAGGTGGATACCCGCAAAGGCGAATACATCAATCGTGTAAAGGATTGAAGCCGCTGCGTGAAAAACTGTTGGCCAGAGCGCAGTTGCTGGCTACTGTACGGCAGTTTTTTCAGCGAAGAGGTGTTGTGGAAGTCTGTACCCCGGTACTCAGCCAGGCGGCGGGCACAGACCCCTCCATCGAGCCTCTGCACACGCGCTATACCGGCCCGGCCTATCCCCAGGGGCTGGAGCTGTTCCTGCAAACCTCGCCGGAATTCGCCATGAAGCGCTTGCTGGCGGGTGGTAGCGGCCCAATCTACCAGATCGCCCAGGTATTTCGGGATGGGGAATACGGTTCCAGGCACAACCCCGAGTTTACCTTGCTGGAATGGTATCGCCCGGGCCTGGATCACCATGATCTCATGAAGGAAGTGGCTGCGCTGATGTACGCCTGTCTGGGCGAAGAGCTTGGGGTGGAAAAGATCAGCTATACCGAGCTGTTTGAACGGCAATTTGGCTGGAGTCCCTTGCAGGTGGAAATCCGGCAACTGGAAGATACAGCCGTGTTATGCGGGATCGAGACCGGCAATCTGGAATATCGGGATCAATGGCTGGATTTGCTCATGAGTCTGGTGATCGAGCCGAACCTGGGCAAGCAAGGCCTGACCTTCATCTACGACTATCCGGCCAGCCAGGCCTCGCTGGCGCGCCTGAATCCGGAGGATCCGCGTATCGCCAGCCGCTTCGAGCTGTACTATCAAGGGGTGGAGCTGGCAAATGGTTTTCATGAATTGGCGGATGCCGCGGAACAACGCAAACGGTTTGTGGCCGAGAATCATCAGCGCCGTCAGCGTGGTTTGCGGCAACTGCCCATCGACGAGAACCTGCTTGATGCGCTTGAGCAGGGCTTGCCGGACTGCGCCGGGGTGGCGCTGGGCCTGGATCGCCTGCTTATGTTGCGGTTGGGGAAGACGACGCTGGACGAGGTTTTGACTTTTTCTTTGACGAAAGCCTGATGCTGCCGATGCGTTGTCCCATGCGCACTCTAACCCCTGGCGTGAATGCCTTGTCCCAGCGGATACGGTTTCTGGTGAACAGGGTAATGACAGTAGAGCCCATATTGAAGCGCCCCATTTCCTCGCCTTTTTTCAAAATGATTTTTTGATCTTTTTCATATAGCCAGGTGGAAGGGCCGTCCTTCGGGCCGGTCACCTCGCCGGCCCACACGGTTTCCATGCTGCCGACAAAAATTGCTCCCACCAGGATGACCAGCATGGGCCCGGCCGCCGTATCGAAGCCGCAGATCAAACGCTCGTTGCGGGCAAACAGGTTTGGCACCAGTTGTACCGTCGCCTCGCTGACGCTGAACAGGTCGCCGGGGACGAATATCATGCCCCGAAGCCGACCGCTCAGGGGCATGTGTACCCGGTGATAGTCCCGGGGAGAAAGATAAATGGTGGAATAGGCGCCGCCTGCGAAGGTTTCTGCGAGCTCTTCATCGCCGGCCAGTAGCTCCAGCAGTGTGAAATCATGCCCTTTTGCCTGAATCAGCTTGCCCTGCCGGATATAGCCAACCTGGCTGACCCTGCCGTCGCAGGGACAGGCGATGGCGTCTCGCTGATGTGCGATGGGACGGGCGTCGGCCTTCAGCGCCCGGGTGAAAAAAGCATTGAAAGACGGGTAGCTGGAAGGCGTTGGATTTTCTGCTTCGAACATGTCCACTGCATAACGGGAAACGGCTTCCCGGATGAGCATGTTCTTGAACGGTTTCCAGGTGCTGCGGGTGATTCGGTACATGCCCGCCGCCAGCAGGTGCTGGGGCAGCACCTTCAATGCCGCGGTTAAGAATTTGTCTTTCAGTCCTGGTTCCATGAAAGTCTCAATTGAAATATTGCAGATCCCTGGCGATTCCGGCAGGATCCGCCGTTTTGGTGAACAACGCCAGCAAATATCCGTCCGGGCTAATCAGCGCGGCCACCTTGCAGGAAGCCGCTTCGTCATACAAGCCGAGCTGCCGGACAAGCCTTTGCGTTTCTTCCCGCCCGCCAAACAGGGCGGTAAATGCCGGATTATAGAATTCAATGGCCGGTTTCAACTGTTCCGGTTTTTCCGCGGGGCGGTTTTTTTGGATGAACACTACCCGGGTGGTTTTCTGTAGCTCCGGTTTGTGCGCAAGATTGTTCCATGCGCTGACATAGGTTCGCAGAAGCCTATCACAACCTGGTTCCTGTAAATTGCCAACGATCAGGAAATTCCAGAAATTTTCCAAAGATTGCCGGGTAAAAGGCGCACCGTTTTTGTCTGTAAGATGGAAGGGCGGGATTTTTTCCGGCCGGGGCAAGATTGCGGCGTCAATGTCTGTGACCAGAGGACGGGCGTACTGATTTCCCAGGTAATAGCTGGCGGCGAAAACGGCAATTGCAAAAACGGCAAAAACCAGTTTGGGAAGGAGCTTTTTCTGACGCAGTGTCAAAGCCTTGAAGCAAGCAGAGTGGCGGTGGGTGGCAATTGTAGCAGGAGGGGAATAGTCCGTTGTGCGGCAATCGGTCTTCCCGAGAAAAAAAGCGATCCAGTACCGCTGAATCGCTTTTCCAAAATGGTACCGAGGGCCGGACTTGAACCGGCACGGCCTTGCGGCCAATGGATTTTGAATCCATCGTGTCTACCAATTTCACCACCCCGGCAGTAGGCACAGAAGTATAACCGCAAAATGATTTGTGGC
>Ga0256834_1000555_pt1 | contig 26690 bp, 23 predicted proteins | sample 4281140metaG_FD_190536 | JGI IMG/M metagenome (GOLD analysis project Ga0256834, IMG submission 190536) | Hydrothermal vent microbial communities from East Pacific Rise, Pacific Ocean - 4281-140 | ecosystem: Environmental > Aquatic > Marine > Hydrothermal vents | place: Pacific Ocean: East...
CCATAATACCAGATCAAATGAATTTTAATTTTAATTAATAAAGACAAAAATATGCAATCTTATCTTGATTTTGAAAAGCCAGTTGCCGAACTTGAAGGTAAAATACAAGAGTTAAAAACTATTGGTTCAAACGATGAAGCAGTGTCGATTGATGAAGAGGTGAGCCACCTTCAGAAAAAAGCTGATGAGGCGTTGGTTGATATTTATAAAAAACTTACACCAATGCAAAAGGTTTTGGTTGCTCGCCACCCACAGCGCCCGCATCTTAAAGATTATATTTCGCAGTTGGTTGAAGATTTTGTGCCGCTTGCGGGTGATCGTCAATTTGGTGAAGATGCCGCAATTATTGCAGGTTTTGGGCGATTTAATGGGCAAGCAGTTGCAATAATTGGACAAGAAAAAGGCGATAGTACAAAAAGTCGCTTAAAACATAATTTTGGCATGGCTCGCCCTGAGGGTTATCGTAAAGCCGTGCGAATTATGGATTTGGCAGATCGTTTTGATATTCCTGTTATTTATTTGGTTGATACATCTGGCGCTTACCCCGGAGTTGGGGCAGAAGAGCGAGGACAGGCTGAAGCAATTGCTCGTTCAACAGAAAAATGTCTTGATCTTGGTGTGCCAAATCTCGCAATTATTATTGGTGAGGGTGGATCTGGCGGTGCGATTGCTATTGCTTCATCTAATAGAGTTTTAATGTTAGAGCATGCAATTTATTCGGTTATTTCACCAGAAGCAGGAGCTTCGATATTATTTCGTGATGCAGCACGGGCTAAAGACATGGCAGTTGCACAAAAAATTACTGCTACCGATATATTAAAACTTGGTGTGATTGATGGCATTATAGATGAGCCAATGGGTGGTGCGCATAGAAATGTGAGTGAAGCTATTGCAAATGTAGGAAAAGAGATTTCTAAGTTTTTGTCTGACTATAAAGATAAAAGCCGTGATGAAATTTTGAGTGAGCGTGAAGAAAAATTTCTCACAATGGGAGATTCTTTGTTATAAGTGTTTCACATCTTTGTTAATAGTATTAATTTTTAACCTTATTTATGTTTCATATATTTAGTAATGAATAGTTTGAATGGATTTGGATATTTTTGTGAAATTTTTTTTGGCAATTAAAGTTGGGTTTTTATTTTTACTTTTTAGTTTCTTGTCAGCCTGTGGGCTGGTTGAGGGTGCTGGTAAACATTTGCAGCCGCTTTCCTCTTCTACTATTTCGCAACTTAGAAATATGGGATCTTCGCCAAGTGAGGCTATGCTTATTCGCCTTTTTAAAGAGGAGAATGTTCTTGAAGTTTGGAAGCGTAAAAAAAGCGGTACTTATGGGCTGTTCAAAACCTATGAAATTTGCGCATGGTCTGGCGCTTTAGGCCCTAAGTTCAAAGAAGGTGACCGCCAAGCGCCTGAGGGATTCTATTCGGTTAGACCTGGGCATATGAACCCAAACTCAAGCTATTATCTCTCGTTTAATACATCATTTCCAAATAAATTTGATCGGGCGCATGGACGCACTGGCACTGATTTAATGGTGCATGGCGATTGTTCTTCTCGTGGTTGTTATTCAATGACTGATGAGCAAATTGCTGAGATATATTCGCTTGGACGTGATGCTTTTAGGGGTGGTCAAAGATCGTTTCAGTTGCAACTTTATCCTTTTAGAATGACACCTCAAAATATGGCAAGGAATCGTAAAAGTGAGCATATAGATTTTTGGAAAAATATAAAAATTGGCTATGATATGTTTGAAATATCAAAACAATTGCCAAATTGGGACGTTTGCGAGGGAAGATATATTTTTAATGCAAAAGGCGGCACGCTTAATGCCAAAGGGAAATGTCCAACAGAATTTACTACACCAGAGTTGATGGCAAAAGTTATGGCAAAACAGGTAAAAGATGAGGCAGAATATCAATCTCTTATTGCTAACCTTGATGAAAAAGATGCCAATAGGCAAGCAACTTTAGAAAAAAGAGAAGCTGAGAAAATAGCAAGCGCTAAAAGAACAGCAGAATTAAATGCTGCAATAAACCAACAAACTCAAGGTTTTTCTAGTGCTGTTGGCGGGTTTTTTGGCACTCTTTTTGGTAATAACGCAACACCTACTCCTGCAAATATTATTGCACCAATTCCGAAGTCACCGCCAAATAGACCTTAGACCTGTTTATTTATATGTCTTTTTTGACATGTTTTTAGCGAGTATAATGTAGCTTTTTGTTTGACTAAATTTAGTGTCAATCATAGCTTGCGGGTTAAACTGAACTTAGCAAAAGCTACAAAATGACGCATTATAAAAAAATATTTGAACCATTAGATTTAGGTTTTACCCAATTATCTAACAGGGTGATTATGGGGTCTATGCACACTGGTTTAGAAGAAGTTGATAAAACGGGTGAGCGGATTGCTGCTTTTTATGCTGCTCGAGCAAAAGGTGGAGTTGGGCTTATTATCACGGGTGGGGTGTCACCTAATATTGAAGGCGGCACGGGGATAAAAAGCTCTGAAGCAGGGTTTGGTCGACTTGATAATGACATTTCAATCCCCATTCATCAAAAAGTTGTTAGTGCTGTTCATCAATATGATAGCAAGATATTGTTGCAAATTTTGCACACTGGGCGATATTCATTTGCCCCAAATTTAGTTGCTCCTTCGCCTTTGCAAGCACCTATTAATCCGCATGTGCCAAAAGAAATGAGTGAGGCGGATATTGAGCGCACAATTGATGATTTTGCACGATGTGCTAAGCGGGCGCAAAAGGCGGGATATGATGGCGTTGAGATTATGGGTAGTGAGGGTTATTTGATTAATCAATTCATTGCTAAGCGCACTAATATTCGTACGGATAATTGGGGTGGCTCGTTCGAAAATCGTATTAAATTTCCGCTAGCGATAGTTAAGGCAATTAGAGAATTGCTTGGTAAAAATTTTATTCTAATATTTCGTCTTTCAATGATTGATTTGGTTGAGGGGGGTAGCTCTTGGAGTGAAGTTGTAGCGCTTGCTAAGGAGCTTGAAAAATATGGTGTGAATATTATCAACACTGGTATTGGCTGGCATGAATCTAAAGTTCCAACTATTTCACAGGTAGTGCCAGAAAAGGCTTGGACTTATGTTACTAATGCAATGAAGCAAGAAATATCAATTCCCGTTGTAGCTGTAAATCGCATTAATACGCCAAAACAGATTGAAGATATTTTGGCAAATGGCGAGGCAGATTTGGTGTCTATGGCACGTCCATTTTTGGCAGATGCAGATTTTTTAATGAAAGCAAAAGCGGGCAAGCCTGAGCAGATAAACACTTGTATTGCGTGTAATCAGGCTTGTTTAGATCATGTGTTTTTAATGAAAGTTAGCTCCTGCTTGGTTAATCCAAGAGCTTGCCATGAAACTATTTATCTAAAAAATAAAACTAATAACCCTAAAAGAATTGCAGTGGTTGGCGCAGGGGCTGCAGGAATGAGTTTTGCTTGTGAGGCAGCAGAAGCAGGGCATGATGTGACTTTGTTTGAGAAAGAAAATGTGATTGGTGGTCAGTTAAATCTTGCTAGTGAAATTCCCAATAAAGAAATTTTTGAAGAAACAATTCGCTATTTTTCTAATCGCCTAAAACAGGCTGGAGTGAGCATTTGGTTTGCTAAAAAAGCTAATGTTAAAGATTTATCTTTGGGCTTTGATGAGGTGGTTTTGGCTACTGGTATTAAATTGCGCCAGCTTGATATTGTGGGCATAGATCATAAAAAAGTGCTTGATTATAAACAGGCAATTATTGGCGATATTCCAGTTGGTAAGCGGGTGGCGATTATTGGAGCGGGGGGGATTGGTTTTGATGTTGCTGAGTTGCTGCTTGGGCGGGTTTATTCAAGAAATAATCAAGCTAAGGTTGAAGCCTTTCAAAAAAAATGGGGGATTGATGAGGATTGGGGGAGTGAGCAATCTGGGTTAAAGTCTGGTCTAGCACAGCCATCTCCTGCGCCCCCTAAGCGACAAATTTATCTTTTGCAGCGTAGTGAAAAATTTGGTCGCTCATTAGGAAAAACTACGGGCTGGATTCACAAAGCTCAAATGGCGCTTGGTGGGGTGAAGATGCTTGGTGGTGTCAGTTATAAAAAAATTGATGATGATGGTTTGCATATTGAAGTAAGCGGTGAAGCGCAAACCCTTGAAGTTGATAATGTGGTCATTTGTGCGGGGCAGGTTGTAAATAATGAATTGCAAGCTCCGCTCAAACAAGCAGGGATTAGTGTGCATATGATTGGCGGTGCAGATGATGCGGCAGAATTAGATGCAAAGCGAGCGATTTTGCAGGGTATGATTTTGGCAGAAAAAATGGGTAATCGATGAACCTATTATAAGCTTTAATGCTAAATTTGAAGATGCAATGGTTATAAAATCAAAAACCATACCCACTAATGAAGTGGCATCTGTAATAAGAAGTCACTGGGGGTGGTTATAGATTTCACCTTTCACCAACCCATCTGAGCTTCACCCTCCGCCCTCACCCTGAGCTTGTCGAAGGGTGAGGGCGGAGAATTATTCAGCTAAAGCGGCCAGACCACAAGAATTGTTGGTACGGCAACTATTACCACTAATATTTCTAACGGTAGACCCATGCGCCAATAATCGCCAAATTTATAGCCGCCTGGTCCAAGGATAAGCAGGTTATTTTTATGCCCGATTGGGGTTAAAAAAGCGCATGATGCGCCAACTGCTACTGCCATTAAAAATGGGTCGGGGTTGGCGTTAAGTGCTTGTGCTAATTGAATGGCTATTGGGGCGGCAATCACTGCGGTTGCGGTGTTGTTTAGCACATCAGAAAGCGTCATAGTGGCAATGAGAATTATCATAATTGCTGCCCAACCCGGTAAGCCCATAGTGATTGAAGCCAGCCAGTTGGCAATGATGGCCGTGCCGCCTGAACTTTCAAGCGCTGCGCCCAAAGGTATCATTGAGCCAAGCAAAACAATCACTGGCCACTCGACCGATTTATAGATTTCTCTGATTGGTAGAATATCAAATAATACCAAGCCTATTGCAACCATTGCGAGCGAGATTGGCAGTGGTAAAATTCCAACTACGGCGAGCGCAATTGCGCCAGCAAACATGGCAATTGCACCCCATGCTTTTTCATGGCGGGTTATGTCTATGGGGCGAATGTCTAGGGGTAGATATTCAAGCCGTGCCGCCATTTCGTTTACGTCTTCATCTGTGCCAAGCAATAATAAAATATCGCCTGCTTTTAATGGGGTGCGCCTTACTCGCTCACGCATGATTTTGCCCATGCGAGAAAGCCCAATCATTGATACGCCTGATATGCGCAACATTTGCACTTGGTTGGCGGTGCGACCAATTAATGGGCTATCTTTTGTCACCACAACTTCGCTTAATTTCATGTCTGATGATAGGTCGGCAATCTGCCCTGCTTTACCCTGCAATTTTAACTTTAATGCGCCTGATAATTTGCCCAAAGACTCAGGTGTTCCTTGTACTATTAATAGATCGTTTTGCTTCACTGTTTCGCGGCGAGCGCGCCCCGGTAATCTTTCGCCTCTTCTAATAAGCCCAAGAATAGCGCAATCATTTTCATCTGCTATTTTATCAAGATTGCGAACTTTCTCACCAATGGCGTTTGATTTTTCTGATACGATTAATTCGGCAACATAATCCTCGATGGCTAGTAATTCTTCCATAGTGTTTTGGGTGGATTTACGGGTGGGAATTAAACGCCAGCCAATAGTTGCGATAAAAATCATGCCGACAATGGCAATTGCTAATCCGACGGGGGCAAAGTCGAACATAGAAAAAGGCTCGCCTAGCGCTTCATTGCGATAAGAGGCAATGATGATGTTTGGCGGAGTGCCAATTAGGGTCGCCATGCCGCCAAGAATAGTGGCGAAAGAAAGCGGCATGAGGGAGCGGGCGGGGGAGCGTCCTGCTTGTTTTGCTGCAGAAATATCAACAGGCATAAGGAGAGCAAGGGCGGCGACATTATTCATAAAGGCGCTTAATATGCCACCAAATGTGCCAAAAATTGCAATATGTGCGCCAAGCGAGCGTGAGCTATCGACCACTAATTTGGTGATGAGATCAACCGCACCAGAGCGCATTAGACCTGCGGAAATTATAAGCACTAGTGCAACGATTATTGTTGCCTCATGTCCAAAACCAGAAAAAGCATCATGCACTGGCACAGCACCAAGTGCTACCCCTGCAATAAGAGCAGTAAAAGCTACGAGATCATAGCGCCATTTACCCCATAATAGACCTATTAAAACTAGCCCGATTAAAGAGAATAGGGTGATTTGCTCATATGTCATTTTTAATCCCTTTATTACTTATATGCTATTTTGCGAGTATTCTATATAAAGACAAGAGGGAAATTTAGTTATGAAAGAAAATGAGCGGCAAAAAATATTATCTGTATTTTCAAATGGCAAAAAAATGCTCTGTTATTACGAGGCAATAGGTATGAATCGTTTAAGTGATTTTAGGGGTGGCGATGCAAATGAAATTGCGATGCGAATTAACATTTACCTTGGCGGCAACCACATGAATAAATTGGGCGTGCAAGCGATTCAAAATGTTATTGATATAGCTAATGAGGGGGTGTGAAGTATTAAAATCTAATATTTACCATGACAGCGTTTGAATTTTTTACCAGATCCACAAGGGCAAGGATCGTTACGTCTAACGCTTTGCATTTGATCTTCGCTCAATGTCATGTTCTCTGCTTCGCCTGTTTCGCTAACGCCGCTTAGGGTTAACCCTGCGGGTGGCACTGGCTCGCTTGGTTGTAACATTACATGTGCTAATTGAGTGGTTACTAATTCACGTAGATTGGTCAATAAAGCATCGAATAATTCATATGCTTCTTGTTTATATTCATTTAGTGGATCACGTTGAGCAAGCCCACGCCAACCAACTACTTTTGATAGATGATCTAATGTTACAAGATGTTCACGCCATAAGCCATCAACTGATTGCAACAGAACCGATTTTTCTACTTGGCTCATAACTTCTGGGGTGAAATTGACGGTTTTTGCTGCCATGTGTTGATCAACAGCAGTTTTTATTCGCTCAATTACTGTTTCGGCGTCAATGCCCTCTTCGTCTGCCCAAGCTTTAACTGGCACATCAACCCCTAAATAGGTTTTTGCTGCTTCTTCTAATTGCTCGGTTTTCCATTGTTCGGGATATGAGCGTTCAGGAATTGCCTTTGCAACTGTTGATTCAACAATATCATGGCGCATGTCTTTAACGGTTTCAGACACATTATCATCGTCCATAAGTTCAAGCCGTTGCTCAAAAATAACCTTACGCTGATCGTTCATTACGTCATCATATTTTAGGATATTTTTTCTTATATCAAAATTTCGTGCTTCAACTTTTGCTTGCGCCCGCTCAATCGCTTTTGTTACCCATGGGTGAGTAATGCTTTCACCCTCTTCAAGCCCTAATTTTTCTAACATGCTATCCATTTTCTCAATCGGAAAAATCCGCATCAGATCGTCTTGCAATGATAAATAGAATTTTGAAAACCCCGGATCACCTTGCCGTCCTGAGCGACCACGTAGCTGATTATCAATGCGCCGACTTTCGTGTCGTTCGGTGCCAATAACATAAAGACCGCCTGCAGCAATTGCAGCTTTTTTGTCGGCTTTTATTTTCTCGTTTATTTGTGCTATTTTCTTTTCTTTTGCCTTATCGCTTAAACTTTCATCAAGCGCTGAAATAAGCATGTCTGGATTGCCGCCAAGTTGAATATCTGTACCACGACCTGCCATATTTGTGGCGATGGTCACTGCTCCTGGAACACCTGCATTAGCAATGATAAATGCTTCTTGCTCGTGGTGACGGGCGTTAAGCACTTGAATATTTTTTGCGCCTTTTTTCTTTAAGATGTCGGCTAAAAGTTCGGACTTTTCAATTGAAGTTGTGCCAACTAAAACGGGTTGACCTTTTTCTTGTGCCTCAAGAACTAAATCAGAAATTGCAGTGAATTTTTCCTTTGTGGTTCTAAAAATTGCATCGTCTTCGTCAATTCTGGTGGTGATTTTATTGGTTGGAACGGTTACTACTGCTAGCCCATAAATATCGCCAAATTCTTCTTCTTCAGTTTTTGCTGTGCCTGTCATGCCTGCCAGCTTGTGATAAAGTCGGAAATAATTTTGGAAGGTGATTGAAGCTAAAGTTTGGCTTTCTGGCTGAATTGCTGCACCCTCTTTTGCCTCAAGCGCTTGGTGTAAACCTTCAGAATATCTTCTGCCCGGCATCATGCGTCCTGTGAACTCATCAATAATGACAACTTCATTGTTTTGTACGATATAATCTTTATCTTTTTGGAATAATTTATGCGCTCTTAGAGCAGAATTTAGATGATGAACTAGTGAGACATTCTCAATATCAAACAGACTTTCGCCTTTCATCAAGCCTTCGGCTAATAATTTTTCCTCGAGTTTTTCAATTCCTTGATCGGTGAAAGTGGCTGAGCGGTGTTTTTCCTCTAATTCAAAATCGCCCTCCTCAATAATAGGAATGACTTTATCGATTAGATTATAAAAATCGGTTTTATCCTCAGTAGGCCCTGAAATAATTAGAGGGGTTCTTGCTTCATCAATTAAAATCGAATCAACTTCATCGACAATCGCAAAGCCATGGCCACGTTGCACCATTTGCTCACGTGAATATTTCATATTATCACGCAGATAATCAAAACCAAATTGATTGTTAGTGCCATAAGTTATATCTGCTTCATAAGCCTCTTTGCGCCACTCATCACTAGTATCTTGCAAGATAATGCCATAAGTCATGCCTAAAAAATTATATATTTCACCCATCCAAACAGCATCACGTTCGGCTAGATAATCATTTACCGTTACCACATGCACACCTTGTCCGTTTAAGGCATTTAGATAGATTGGAAGGGTTGAAGCAAGGGTTTTACCTTCGCCAGTTCGCATTTCAGCGATTGATCTCTCGTTTAACACCATGCCACCAATAAGCTGCACATCATAATGGCGCTGCCCTAAAGTTCTTTTTGCCGCTTCTCTTACGGTTGCAAAAGCTTCAACTAATAATTTGTCTAGTTTTTCGCCTTTTTCTAATCGCTTGCGAAATTCATCAGTTTTGGCTTTTAATTGCTGGTCGCTAAGTTTTTCATATTCAGCTTCAAGCGCATTAATAGCGTTTACTCTTGGTTGATAAGATTTTATGCGCTTGTCATTTGCAGAGCCAAAGAGGCGTTTTTTAAGAGCTGCTACAACCATGATAATATATTCCTTTGAACCTAAAACAGATTATAAACTGTAAAAAGGGCTAATGTTTGTTTTATAGGGGCGAGTGAGATGTAAGAGTGAGTTAGGCTATTGTCAATGTGTTTGGGCTTGTAAATTGCGTAATATTATAGTCAAACCATGTTTAATGATTAAATAATTTATTTTTGGAGAATATTAAAATGATATCTAAGCCCACTATTGTAAAAAAATCTTTATTTTCTTTTGAGAGCTTTAGCTCGTTTGTTAAGGCGTTAGTTATTGTTTTGCCGCTTGTTTTTAATGCTAATATTGCTTTGGCACAAAATGAAGTTGACCCCAATGCAGTGGTTGCCAAAGTTGGCAATGATGTTATCACCGAAGCAGATTTAAGTTTTGCTGCAGAAGATTTGGCAGAAGATTTGGCTAGAGTACCGCAAAGTGAGCATCGTGGATTTTTAATTTCTGTAATGATTGATATGAAAATTATGGCGCAGGCGGCAAGAAAAGCTGATATGCAAAATAGTGCAATTTATGCCGCTCGTTTAAGTTATCTTGAAGATAGAGCCTTACGACGTGCTTATTTCACTAATGAAATTGGAGTGCAAATTACGCCCGAGCTAGTTAAAAAATCTTATGATGACTTTGTTGAAAAATTTGAACCACAAAAAGAAGTGCGCGCCCGTCATATTTTAGTATCTAGCGAAGAAGATATTAAAAAAATAAAAGCCGAGATTGAGAATGGTAAATTGTTTGAAATAGCGGCTATGGAATATTCAAGTGATTCAAAAAGTGCAAAAGAGGGTGGCGATTTAGGATATTTTAGACATAAAGATATGACAGAGACTTTTGAGAAAACAGCCTTTGCGCTTGAAATTGGGCAAGTTAGTGAGCCTTTTGAAAGTCCATTTGGCTGGCATATTATTAAAGTAGAAGATAATCGCATGACTGCTCCGCCAACTTTTGAGCAGGTGCAGGGGCAATTGGCACAACAGCAATTAATTGTGAAATTTAATGAAACTATTATTGCTCTTAAAAAAGATGTGAAAATTGAAATTACTGATCCTGAAATTTCTAAAGCTATTTTGGGTGAATAGGCAAAATTATAGGCTTGATATTATGCGAAACTTGCCAAAGGTTAAAGGCGTTAAATTTGCAACCGTTGAAGCGGGGATAAAATATAGTGGGCGAAAAGATGTATTTTTTGCCGCTTTTGATCCCAATACAGTTGTTGCAGGGGTTTTTACCAAATCAAAATGCTCATCTGCTGCAGTAGATTTTTGTCGTAAAAACCTTAAGGGTGGCATTGCCCGGGCTTTGGTGGTTAATTCTGGCAATGCTAATGCTTTTACTGGCATGAAGGGTGAGAAAGCGGTTGAATTAACCGCTCAAATTGCGGCTAAACAGTTGAGTTGTGATGTTAGTGAGGTGTTTTTGGCTTCAACGGGCGTGATTGGTGAGCCGCTTGATGCTGAAAAATTTCGCCAAGTTCTTAAAGCTTCTGATCTGCAATCTACGCCTTATATTGAGCCAGCAAAAGCGATTATGACTACTGATACTTATCCAAAATTAATATCAAAAACTATTCAAATTGGGGGTGTGGATATTGTTATAAATGGCATTGCTAAGGGTGCGGGAATGATTGCACCTGATATGGCGACTATGCTTAGTTTTATTTTTACCGACATGCCAATTAGTGCTGATATTTTACAAGCTCTATTAAATAAATATATCAAAACTAGCTTTAATTCGATTTCTATTGATAGTGACACTTCTACTTCTGATACGGTTTTGGTGTTTGCCACAAGGCAAGCGGGGAATAGTAAAATTGCGCCTATCACTGATAAAAAAGATAAAAACGCTAAGATATTTGGCAAGGCTTTGGCTGAAGTTTTATTTGATTTAGCAATGATGGTGGTGCGTGATGGTGAGGGTGCATCTAAATTTGTGAAAATTAGCGTGAAGGGTGCAAAAAGCAATAAAAGTGCAAAGAAAATTGCGTTTTCAATTGCTAATTCGCCTTTGGTGAAAACTGCAATTGCGGGAGAAGATGCCAATTGGGGGCGGGTGGTTATGGCGATTGGCAAAGCAGGAGAGCCTGCTAATCGTGATAAAATATCTATTGCTTTTGGTAGTTTATTGGTTGCTAAAAATGGCGAGGCGGCGGCTAATTATAGCGAAAAGGCGGGCAGTGAATATATGAAAAACAACGATATTGAAATTATTGTAGATGTTGGCATTAATAAGGGTAAAGCCAGTGTTTATACTTGTGATTTAACGCATGAATATATTTCAATTAATGCCGATTATCGAAGTTAAGGTATATCATGAAAATTCTTTTGGTTGTTAGTATAGCCCTTATTGATGCTGATCGGCGAGTTTTGATTGCTAAGCGCCCTAAATGTAAATCTATGGCTGGTTTATGGGAATTTCCTGGAGGTAAAGTTGAAGATAATGAAACACCAGAAAATGCGCTTATTCGTGAACTTGATGAAGAATTGGGCATTTGTGTTAAACAGGCATGTTTAGCGCCATTGAGTTTTGTCTCACACGCTTATGATAATTTTCACCTTTTAATGCCTTTATATGTTTGCCGTAAATGGCAGGGAAATGTTCAAGCAATTGAACATGATGAGTTGAAGTGGGTGAAACCAAATCGATTGCATGAAGTGGATATGGTGCTTGCTGATAAGCCGTTAATTGCACATTTGTGTGATTTGTTGTGATTTTTTAGAGAGAGTTTATGGAAAAAACATCATCTAATATTAAAAAATTCTATTCAAATGAAGATGGAGCAACTGCAATTGAATATGGTTTGATTGCAGCTTTAATAGTCATAGTTATTATTGCCTCAATTACTTTGGTGGGGGGTGATGTGCAGGGGTTATTTGAGTCTACGGAAGATGATGTTACTGATGTTGTGAATGATGCTCTTAGAAAAATGTAATTTATTCATTTTTATTGCCAAGCACCTTTGTTAAACTCATTTTAGCACTTCCTGGTGCGAGTGGTTTTGGTTGACTAGCATCTGGCGACCAACCCAAAAGCCATAAAATATCTAGGCTTGCTCTAATGCGTCCGTCATCATCGCTTGCAATTTCTATATAATTTTCAATCGCTTTGCTTAGATGTTTTTTTGTAATGGGTTTATTTGGTTTTTGTTTTAATGGATTGCTAGCGGCAAATTTTTTGATTTCTTGCATTAAATTTAATGGTGAAGCATAGCGAATTATATGATGATCTATATCTGCCATTGGCATTGCAAAACCTGAGTTTTGTAATAATGAGCCTGCAGATTTCACATCAATAAATGGTGCGATGCGGCTATAAACACCGCCGATGATTTCCTCATCTGCTTTTAGCCAAGCCAAGCGTAATTCAGTAAAACTATTGCCGCCAATTGCGGCAATTAGCATAAGTCCATCTGGGGTAAGGTGGGCGTTTATTTGCTGAAGATAATTTGGAACATTATTGATTATTTGCAAATCAAGAAAAGAAATAATTAGATCGTATTTTTTATGTGGCAGAGTTAAATTTTCTGCATCAATTAGCGCAATATTATCTAATTTTTTTAAGGTGGAAAAATGTTCAAAAACAATTTCACCACCAATGGTGGCGCTAGTTTTGGGGAATGTTTGAGGGTTTGGTCCGATGATTATGGCGTTGTTAAATTTGCGTGAAATTGGCGCTAAACGCTGATGAATATCATTACTAATGAGTTCTCCAACAAAATCTTCTTTAATATATTCATTATTCAATCTTTTAGCAATTAAATCTCTATCAAAGAGAAGATTTTTTTTATCTGGGTTTTGCATGATGATTTTATTTTATTTACATTAATTATTGTGCAATCATACCCCTTATGAGCATAGAAAGCGAAATAGTCAAAAAGCGATTTAGTTTTAATAAAAAAATGCTAGCCAAAGCGAGCAATAAGTTACTTGATTTATTATATCCGCCAATCTGTGTGCATTGCCAAACCCCTGTTATAAAATCTGATGGATTATGCGCAAAATGTTTCAGTGCATTGCATGCTATTACAGATCCAAAATGTCCGATATTGGGTTTGCCGTTTGAGGTGTCGCTTGGTGCAAATGCTACAAGTGCTGAGGCGATTGCTAATCCGCCTGAATTTAATCGTGCAAGATCGGCTTTTATTTATGATGATGTGGCGCATTCAATTGTTACAAGGTTGAAATATGGCGATAAACCAGAGTTGGCGAAATTTTGCGCCGTTACTATGGCGGCTACTTGTGCAGAAATTTTGCAGGGCGATCCTATCCTCTTGCCCGTTCCTTTACATAAAAAACGACTAAGAATGCGTTATTATAATCAATCAAATGAAATTGCTAAATTTTTAGCTAATATAACTGGGCTAGAAAATGCACCAATGCTAGCAAAAAGAATTAAACAAACAAAGCAACAGGTTGGTCTTAATGCCTATCAACGCAGTAAAAATGTAGCGGGAGCTTTTAGTGTTGAAGAAGATTTATTGCGTTTTGATAAAGAAAAAACAATAGTTATAATTGATGATGTTATCACTACGGGGGCGACTGTTAATGAGTTAACAAAAGCTCTTAAAAAAGCTGGATATAAAAAAATTGATGTAATTAGCTTTGCTCGTGTTGTTAAAGAGATAAATTATCCCATATAGAGGGGTATCATAATTCAAAAAGAAGTTTTTATAAAATGTCAAAAATTCAAATCTATACTACCCTAACCTGCCCATATTGCCATGCTGCTAAATCTTTATTGAAGAAAAAAGGGGTTGATTATCAAGATATCAATGTAACTCTGCCTGCTGCAAGAGCTAAAATGATTGAAAGAGCTAAAGGGCGACGCAGTGTCCCACAAATTTTTATTGGCGATAATCATATTGGTGGTTTTGATGATATGGCAGCGCTTGATCGTGCAGGTAAGCTTGATGCGATGTTAGCAGGATAATGAATAAATTAACTAAAATTGCTGCAATTCAAATGTGCTCGGGAATTGATCCGAATAAGAATTTAGCAATTTTAGAAAAATTGGTTGTAGCGGCTAAAAAGGCGGGTGCAACTTATGTTTTAACGCCTGAAATGAGCATATGTTTTGCTGGCTCAAGCGCTGACTTGGCAAAACATGCCTTTGTTTTTGAGAATAATTCAGATATTGCAAAATGTTCTGCTATTGCAAAAAATAATAAGGTGTTTTTGCATATTGGCTCACTAGCGATAAAAGCACCTGCTGGAAAATATTATAATCGTTCGGTTTTATTTTCGCCAACAGGTGAAATAATCACTCATTATGATAAAATTCATTTATTTGATGCAAATCCGCCAAATGATCGCCCTTATAAAGAGAGTGATAATTATGAACGAGGAAACGAAATTATTATAGCAGAATTGCCTAAATTTAAGCTTGGTTTTTCTATTTGTTATGATTTGCGTTTTCCTAGCCTTTATAATGAATTATGCCAAGCGGGAGCTGAAATTCTTGCTATTCCTGCCGCTTTTACCGTGCCAACAGGCAAAGCGCATTGGCAGGTTTTATTGCGGGCAAGAGCAATAGAAACGGGATCTTTTGTAATTGCTGCGGCGCAGGGGGGAAATCACGAAAATGGGCGAGCAACCTATGGTCATTCGATGATAATTAACCCTTGGGGTGAGATAGTTGCAAATATGAATAATGATAGTGAGGGGTTTATCATTGCTGATATTGATATTAATAAAGTAGACGATGCCAGAAAGAAAATTCCAACTTTAACAAAGAAAGTTGTTTCTTTTGTTAAGCGTTAACCATAGTATGTAATAATAGGCTTAGTTATTTAGTTAAGGAAATAAAGCGTGATCCAATATTCGTTAGTTTGTGAGAATGAGCATAAGTTTGATGCTTGGTTTGCTAGCTCTAAATCTTATGATGAGCAAAAAAATATCGGAATTGTTACTTGTCCAATTTGCACTTCAGGCGATGTGCAAAAAGCACTTATGACTCCTATGGTGGCTATTGCGTCAGAAAATAAGCCTGCAAAAGAAAAAGTTATGGTTTCTGCTGGTCATCCTGAGCAAAAACAATTACGTGCGGCGATTAAAAACTTGCGTGATAAGGTGACAAAAGAAGCCGATTATGTTGGCGATAAATTTGCCGCAGTTGCTCGTCAAATTAATGATAAAGAAATTGATGCTCGTGGAATTTATGGTGAAGCAACTAGTGAAGAAGTAGCTTCGCTTGAAAAAGAAGGAATTGACGTGTTAGCGCTTCCAACTTTACCAGAAGAGCATAATTAGGGATTACTCGATGTCATTGCGCCAAAAGCGCTTGTTTTTCCATTACTAGCATATAATTTACGTCCATATCACGTGATAAACGCCATTGGTTTTTCAATGGTGAAAAGCTTACGCCAGTTTTATCTTTTAATTGCATATCATTGCGTCTAAGCATCGAGATTAACTCATTTGGTGTGAGGAATTTATTGTATGAATGAGTGCCTTTTGGCAACCAATTTAAGATATATTCTGCACCCACAATCGCTAGAGCAAAGGATTTTGCTGTTCGATTAAGAGTTGAGATAATCATAATGCCACCCGGTTTTACTAATTGGGCGCATGATTTCAAATAAAGTGGTACATTATCTACATGCTCCACTACTTCCATATTTAAGACCACGTCATATCGGGCAGTTTTTTTGACTAATTCCTCTGATGTTGTGGCTTTATAGTTGATTTTTAAGTTACTGGTCATTGCGTGGCTTTTGGCAATAGCGATGTTTTTTTCTGACGCATCAACCCCAGTTATTTTTGCGCCAAGTCGTGTCATTGGCTCGCATAACAGCCCACCCCCGCAGCCAATATCAAGAATTGTGAGCTTTTTTAGTGGCTGGTTTTTGCTGCCGTCGAGTTCAAAATGCGATAAAATTTGATTACGAATATAAGCTAGGCGGGTGGGGTTGAATTTATGTAACGGCTTGAATTTGCCTTTTGGATCCCACCACTCTTCTGCCATTGCGGCAAACCGGGCGACTTCTTCTTTGTTTATCGTGCTAGCGTCCATAATTTTTCTTTGCTTTATTGTGATTTAGTAACATTTAGCATGTTTTTAGTAAAAAAAAGCCAGTAAATAAAGACAAATGTTTTTAGGCAGTTGAATGGTGGCTTTGTTTGTGGCAATAGCAGGCTAATAAAGGAAAGCCAGTGGCAAAATTAGTTATGAAATTTGGCGGCACTTCGGTTGCTGATATAAAATGTATCCAAAAAGCCGCACGACATGTAAAACGTGAGGTTGATGCTGGCTATTCTGTCTGCGTCGTGGTTTCTGCTATGTCTGGGCAAACAAATAAATTGGTGGCTTTTACCGATGAGGCCTCAACTTTACATGATGCACGTGAATATGATGCGGTGGTAGCGTCGGGTGAGCAGGTTAGCGCTGGTTTGATGGCGATTGTATTAAGCTCGATGGGGATTCCCGCCCGCTCATTTTCTGGTTGGCAAGTGCCAATTAAAACCGATGATGCACACTCTTCGGCTAGAATTATTGAGATTAACCCTAAAAATCTCAATGATAGTATGAATGATGGTTTTGTTTGTGTTATTACTGGTTTTCAGGGGGTTTCGCCTGCTAATCGAATTACAACTTTGGGGCGAGGTGGGTCTGACACTAGTGCGGTGGCGGTGGCGGCGGCAATAAAAGCTGAGCGGTGCGATATTTATACCGATGTGGACGGGGTTTATACTACTGATCCACGCATTGCGCCAAAGGCTCAGCGTTTATCTAGGGTTGCGTTTGAAGAAATGTTGGAAATGGCATCGCTTGGTGCTAAGGTGTTACAAACTCGATCTGTTGAATTGGCAATGGCGCAAAAAGTTCGCCTTGCGGTTCGATCAACTTTTGATGATGCTGAAGCAGAGCAAATTGGCCCCAAGGGATCAGATCATAATGTGCCGGGGACTTTAGTTTGTGAAGAGGAAGAAATAGTGGAAAAACAAATTGTATCTGGTGTGACTATTGCCAAGGGTGAGGCTAAGATTACTCTACGTGGGGTTAAGGATTATCCCGGAGTTGCCGCCGCCGTTTTTGGGTCACTGGCAGATGAGCGGGTAATTGTTGATATGATTGTGCAAAATGTATCGGACGATGGACGCACAACTGATATAACTTTCACTGTGCCTAATGCTGAGTATGATAAAGCAATGAAGGCACTTAATGCTACTAAAGATAAATTTGAGTATGATAGAATTAGTGGTTCAAAAGGGCATGCAAAAATCTCGGTTATTGGAGTTGGCATGAGATCGCACGCAGGTGTTGCATCATCAATGTTTAATGCTTTGGCTGATAAAGGTATAAATATTATGCTAATTACTACTTCTGAAATTAAAACCTCGGTGTTAATTGAAGAAGAATATGGCGAATTAGCAGTGCGATCATTACATAGTTTTTATGGTTTAGATAAAGCTGACTAATAGATTTTTTAACTAAGGCATTATAAGGGAGTATATATGCCTAATAAAATTGGCGGGCCAGTAGTTTTGCTCAAAGCTTTGCGCCAAACACTAGCAGAACCTTTGGGTGCGCAGGCTCGATTAAATAAAATTGTTGATCTTATTGCTAATAATATGAAGGCAGATGTTTGCTCTTTTTATGTTTTGCGTGGTGATAAAAAACTCGAGCTTTTTGCCACCTGTGGTCTTAAGAGTGAAGCGGTGCATGAAACAACTTTGCGTCTTGGTGAGGGTTTGGTTGGAATTATTGCCGCTGACGCTGAATTATTAAATTTGGCCGATGCACCAACTCACCCCTCTTTTGCTTTTAAGCCTGAAACTGGCGAAGAAAATTTCAAGGCTTTTCTTGGTGTGCCAGTGCTACGAGCGGGGCAGACACTTGGGGTTTTGGTTGTGCAAAATGCTAATAGTCGCGCCTATAATGAAGATGAAACTGAGGGGCTTTTAACTACGGCAACGATTTTAGCAGAAATGCTTTCTACTTCAGAATTTGATAGTTTGGTAAAAGCTGGATCAGACATAGAATTACGCCGCGCTCGCTCGATTAAAGGTGCTGGTTTTAGTGAGGGTATTGCCATTGGTGAAGTGGTTTTGCATGATCCAAGAGTGATTGTTAGAAATTTTGTTGCCGATAATATTGATGAGGAAATTGCTCGGCTTGATAAAGCGCTTGAAAAAATGCGAATGTCGATTGATGATATTTTTTCAAAATCTGATATGCAGATTTCATCTGATCATAGAGAGATTTTAGAGAGCTATCGTATGTTTGCCAATGATAGGGGTTGGGTGCGCCGTATCAGAGAGGCAATTGAGGGCGGGCTTACTGCAGAGGCGGCAGTGGAGCGAGTGCAAAATGATACTCGAGCTAGAATGTTGCGCCAAAGTGATCTTTATATTCGTGACAGATTGCATGATTTAGATGATTTGGCTAATCGGCTATTAAGAACACTTACCGCTAATGGCGATGCAATTGAAGTAATGGAATTGCCTGAAAATTCGATCATTGTTGCTCGCACTATGGGGCCTGCGGAATTGCTTGAATATGATTTATCTAAAGTTATTGGCATAGTTTTAGAGGAAGGGGCGGCGACTTCGCATGTAGCAATTGTTGCCCGATCGCTTGGTTTAGTTGCTGTTGGGGGAGCTGATCCTGCGGTATCGATTTGTGAAAATTTAGATGAAATTATTGCTGATGGCACAATAGGTATTGTGCATCTTCGCCCTAATGCTGATGTTAAAGCGGCTTATGTTGAAAAGCAAAAACTCACCTCTGAGAGATTGGCGCATTATGCAAAATTGCGCAATAAAAAAGCGATTACAAAAGATGGTGCAAATATTACTTTGTTGCAAAATTCGGGGCTTATTAGTGATCTTAAAAGCTTAGAGAAATCTGGAGCGAGTGGGGTTGGGCTGTTTAGAACCGAGTTGCAATTTATGATTGCTTCAAAATTGCCAAAATTAGACGAGCAGGTTGAATTTTATCAAAGAGCGATGGAAGCGGCGGGGGAGAAAAAAATAGTATTTCGCCTGCTTGATATTGGCGGTGATAAAGTTGTGCCTTATATGCGATCAGCACTTGAAGAAAATCCTGCAATGGGTTGGCGATCGTTACGGCTTGCGCTTGATAGACCCGGATTGATACGGGTGCAAATTAGGGCGTTATTATTAGCAGCAAATGGCAATGCGCTTAAAATATTAGTGCCTATGGTATCTGAAACAGCTGAATTTTGCCAAGCAAAAGCAATGGTTGAAAAAGAAGTTAGGCGACTAAAAAAGCTTGGCGGGATTATTCCTAAAAAGCTTGAATTTGGAGCAATGATTGAAGTTCCATCTTTATTGTTTGAGCTTGATATTTTGCTACCTGAGGTTGATTTCATCTCGATTGGATCAAACGATTTGGTGCAGTTTTTAACTGCAAGCGATAGGGCAAACCCAAGATTGGCAGAAAGATATGATGCAATTGCTTTGCCCCGTCTTAGAGCCTTTAGATTGATTGTAAAGGCTGCAAAAAAATATAAAATTCCGCTAACTATGTGCGGTGAGTTGGCTTCTCGCCCGATTGAAGCTTTGGCGTTAATGGCTATTGGTATGACCTCGCTTTCTATGGGGGCTTCTTCGATTGGCCCAATAAAAGAAATGGTTTTAGGGCTTGAATTAAAACCGATTAAAAAGATAATCAAAAAAGCGCTTGAAAAAGGCGGTGGAGAAAAAACAATCCGTCAAATTTTGACAAAATATATGCAAGAGAAGAATTTATCGCTATAAGTGCGAAATAAACATTATGAAAGTTGCCTAATGGCCAAATTACCAAATGAAAAATTAACGGCGCTTGATGATCGATTTGTTTCGATTGAAGAGCAAATGGCACAAAATCCTGATCCTGAGGAATATGTGAAATTGGCTAAAGAGCATTCTGATCTTGCTGATATTGTTGCTAGCATTCGTGAGTTTCGCCAAGTGGAAAGTGATTTGGCGGGGGCAAAAGAGTTGCTCAATTCTGAAGATGGTGAACTTAAAGAAATGGCATTTATGGAAGTTGAGGAATTAAATGAGAAGATTGAGAAATTTACCCATGATATTCGTCTTTTATTATTGCCAAAAGATGCCTCTGATAATCGCTCGGTAATTGTTGAATTAAGGGCGGGGACTGGTGGCGATGAGGCGGCATTATTTGCGGGTAATTTATTTCGCATGTATCAAAGATATGCTGAACTTAACCGCTGGAAAACTACAATTTTAACACAAAATGAAGGCGATATGGGCGGTTATAAAGAAATAACGCTTAATATTTCTGGATCTGGAGTTTATTCAAAGCTTAAGTTTGAATCTGGTGTGCATCGGGTGCAACGAGTGCCTGATACTGAAACTCAGGGGCGTATTCACACCTCGGCGGCAACGGTAGCGGTGTTGCCTGAGGTTGAAGATATTGATATTGAAATTAAAACCGAGGATATTCGCATTGATACCATGCGGGCTTCTGGCGCTGGTGGTCAGCATGTTAATACCACTGATAGTGCGGTGCGCATTACGCATATCCCATCGGGGATTGTGGTTGTTGCATCGGCTAAAAGTCAGCATCAAAACCGTGCAACTGTGATGAAAGTATTGCGTTCACGCCTTTATGAAATGGAGCGTGAAAAACGTGATAATGAAAGGGCGGATACGAGGCGAGATCAGGTTGGCTCGGGTGATCGCTCTGGTCGGATTAGGACTTATAATTTTCCGCAAGGGCGGGTGACAGATCATCGGATAAATCTTACGCTTTACAAACTTGATAAAGTGCTTGAGGGGGAAGCGTTGGACGAATTAATTTCGGCGCTAATTACTGAAAATCAAGCCGCTCAGCTTGCAGCAATGGACGAAGAAAGCTGAAAATAGGTAAAGCTTGGCGCTTAATAAAAACTCGTTTTGAAACTGCAGGATTAGATAATGCTGCGCTTGATGCAAAGATTTTAGCTGAAGTTGTTTTTAAGCTTTCTGGCTTGCAATTAGCTCTTAATGAGAATGATGAAATTTCTGCGGCAGAGCTTGCTAAACTAGAGCAATATGGGGCAAGGCGAATTAAAGGTGAGCCGATTGCTCGCATTATTGGAGAAAAAGAATTCTACTCGCTTAACTTTAAGTTAAATGATGCAACATTAGTGCCTCGCCCTGAAACAGAAATATTGGTAGATTTAGCGCTTGAATTTATTAAAGATATTAAACAGCCCAAGATTTTAGATCTAGGCACGGGTTCTGGCTGTATTGCGGTTTCGATTTTGGCAAATGCAAAAAACACTAAAGCGATTGGGGTTGACTTAAGCGAGCGGGCAATTTTCCAAGCACAAGAAAATGCGCTTAATAATGGGGTAGAGAATCGCTTGCAATTTTTATCTGGCTGTTGGTTTGAGCCAGTAAAAAAACAGCGATTTGATTTAATTATTTCTAACCCGCCTTATATTAAAACGAATGATATTTTATGCTTGCAAAAAGAAGTGCGGTTTTTTGATCCGCTTTTGGCACTAGATGGTGGTGAAGATGGTTTAGCTCCTTATGCGTTAATTGCGAAAGGGGCAGGGGAGTATCTTAAACCAAATGGAGCTGTGATGGTTGAGTTTGGACAGGGGCAAGAAGCGGATATAAAAGCAGAATTTTTGGCATTGGATTATAAAAATATTAGAATATTTGATGATTTAGCGGGGATTTGCCGTGTAATTGTAGCAAAAAAGTAATTTTTTAAGTAAAATTGCGGTTTTTTGCATTTTTTACTTGGAGAATTGCTTATAAACAGTTAGGTGTTGTTTGTTGTTATTTTAGCGGTTTGCGCCTTAACAATAGTCACCCGATCATATTAGATATTAACCGCTTACTTTTAAGTAAGAATTTTGAGAAAACTAGGTTGATATTTAATGAAAATGGCGTGATTTTGATAAATTAAAACTATCATTAAAAAAAGAGCTTTTAGCATCTTATGAGACCAAATAATCAAAATAAACGTTCACGAGGTCGCAATAGCGGCAATCGTAACAAACAGGGCGGAAACCCGCTAACTCGTAATTATGAATCAAATGGGCAGGGCGTAAAAATTCGTGGCAATGCCGCTCATATTGTTGAGAAATATGTGCAATTAGCACGTGATGCTCATAATGCTAGTGATAGTGTTGCTGAGCAAAATTATTTACAACATGCTGAGCATTATTTACGTATTGTGACAACGGCAACTGCACAAAACTTGGCTCGCCAAGAAGCGCAGCAAGCACAGCAGGTGCAACAAGTGCAAAATCAGCAAGCACAAAGAGAACAGCAGCAGGTTCAGCAAAATGCTAATGCAGATGCGGATAAATCTGAGCCAGTGGGTGAAACAGTTGCAAAATCAGCGCAGGCTGTTGAGAGTGCAAGCGAGAAGCCTGTTAGAAAAGCCAGAACACAACGCCCACGCCGCCAACCTCGATCAAACGATGCTGTGTCTAAAGAGATAGCTGAGGTTAAGCCGAGCGATAAGCCCAAAGAAAGTGAGCTTCCTGCTTTTTTAACTGCGGGTGAAAAGCCTGATGCGGCTGAGTGATTTTTTAGTTTGTCTGTAATGGCGGTGAAATAGTAAAATTATTGACTTAAAATACAATAAAAAAGGCTAGAGTTAATCCTTTAGCCTTTTTTGTTGGAAAATACTTCTTATATAGATTTTAATGGTGTGCCAAATTTTGGGCATTAATATTAAAACAACGCTTTTTGGTAATCTTTATTGCGCCAGTTTTGGGCAAATTGATTGGGCTGAAAAATAAGGAGAGTTGATTATGAGTGAAGAAAATTATACCGAACGCTCACGTGGATTTATTCAAAGTGCGCAGACTTATGCTTTGGGGCAAGGGCATCAGCAATTTGTGCCGCTTCATCTGTTAAAAGTGCTACTTGATGATAGCGAGGGCATGGCATCTGGCTTGATTGAAACTGCGGGCGGCAATGTAAAACAATTGCGGGCTAATGTTGAGGCGGGGCTGAATAAAATTGCTAAAGTATCAGGAGATGCGGGGCAGGTTTATTTAAGTCGTGATATGGCTAAATTGATGGAAACTGCACAAGCGGCGGCGAAAAAAGCTGGCGATAGTTTTGTGGCAGTTGAGCAATTATTATTGGCTTTGGTGATTGAGAAAAATAGTGATGCAGGTAAACTTTTAGTTGAAGCTGGGGTTACTGCTTCAAAGTTAAATGAAGCGATTAATGCTATGCGCAAGGGGCGAACAGCTGATAGCGCTAGTGCGGAAAATCAATATGATGCGCTTAAAAAATATGCTCGTGATCTTACAGAGGTGGCTCGAGAGGGTAAGCTTGATCCTGTTATTGGGCGTGATGAGGAAATTCGGCGTACTATTCAGGTGCTATCAAGACGAACCAAAAATAATCCTGTTTTAATTGGTGAGCCCGGAGTTGGTAAAACTGCGATTGCTGAGGGTTTAGCATTGCGTATTGTTAATGGCGATGTGCCAGAAAGCCTCAAGAATAAATCATTGCTTGCGCTTGATATGGGCGCTTTGATTGCGGGGGCGAAATATCGTGGTGAATTTGAGGAACGTCTTAAAGCGGTGCTTAATGAGGTAACTGATGCTAACGGGCAGATAATTTTATTCATTGATGAAATGCACACTTTAGTTGGTGCGGGCAAGGGCGAGGGGTCGATGGACGCTTCTAATTTGTTAAAACCTGCACTTGCGCGGGGTGAATTGCATTGTGTTGGTGCGACTACACTTGATGAATATAGAAAACATGTTGAAAAAGATGCGGCACTTGCTCGGCGGTTTCAGCCTGTTTTGGTGGAAGAGCCAAGCGTTGAAGATACGATTTCTATTTTGCGGGGTATTAAAGAAAAATATGAAGTTCACCACGGAATTAGAATTTCGGATAGTGCGCTAGTGGCGGCGGCGACTTTATCTAATCGATATATTACTGATAGATTTCTGCCCGATAAAGCGATTGATTTAATGGACGAAGCATCGGCTCGCTTGCGTATGGCGATTGATAGTAAACCAGAAGAGCTTGATGAGTTAGATCGGCGGATTATTCAACTTAAAATTGAGCGTGAGGCGCTTAAAAAAGAAAAAGATGATGCGTCAAAAAATCGGCTTAAAAAGCTTGAGATAGAATTGGCTGACCTTGAAGAAGAAGCCAATGTGCTTTCGCAACGCTGGAATGCTGAAAAACAGCGTTTGGCTGGCTCGCAAAAGTTCAAAGAAGAATTGGACATTGCTCGCTCAAAACTTGAAATTGCCGAGCGTGAGGGCGATTTGGGCAAGGCTGGTGAACTCGCTTATGGGGTAATTCCTGAATTAGAAAAAGCGATTGCTGAAGCTGAGAGTTTCGACGGCGAAGCTCCTGATGAAAATCAGTTGGCGCAAGAAGTTGTTACACCAAGTAATATTGCGCAAATTGTTAGTCGCTGGACGGGTATTCCTGTTGATAAAATGCTTGAGGGCGAGCGTGATAAATTGCTTAAAATGGAAGAGGTTTTGGGCAAGCGAGTGATTGGGCAAGATGAGGCGGTTGCCGCAGTTTCAAAAGCGGTGCGGCGTTCTCGTGCTGGTTTGCAAGATCCGAATCGCCCGATTGGCTCATTCATGTTCTTAGGGCCAACTGGGGTTGGTAAAACCGAATTGACCAAAGCATTGGCGCATTTTTTGTTTGATGATGATAGCGCAATGGTTCGCCTTGATATGAGTGAGTTTATGGAGAAACATTCAGTTGCTCGGCTAATTGGTGCGCCCCCGGGTTATGTTGGGTATGAGGAGGGTGGAGTGCTTACGGAAAGTGTGCGCCGTCGTCCTTATCAGGTTATTTTGTTTGACGAGATAGAAAAAGCTCACCCTGATGTGTTTAACGTATTATTGCAGGTGCTTGATGATGGGCGCTTGACCGATGGGCAGGGGCGCACGGTTGATTTTAGAAATACGCTTATCATTATGACTTCTAATTTGGGTTCAGAATATTTGGTTGAACTTAAAGAGGGCGAATCGGTTGAAATGGTGCGAGGTAAAGTGCTTGATACGGTTCGGGCAGCGTTTAGACCTGAATTTTTGAACAGGATTGATGAGATATTATTATTTCACAAGCTTGAGCGCTCACACATGGGTGCGATTGTTGATATTCAAATGCAGCGTTTTAATCAGTTGCTTAAAACTCGTGATATTAGTCTGACGCTTAGTGAAGCGGCTCGTGATTGGCTGGCTAATGAGGGTTATGATGCAGCTTATGGTGCTAGACCGCTCAAAAGGGTTATTCAGCGAGAGGTGCAAGATCTTATGGCTGATAAAGTTTTGGCTGGTGAAATCTCTGATGGCTCTATTGTGAATATTGATGTTGGTGATGATGGGTTGGTGATTTCGTAAGGTTAGTAGTTTGTGGCACTTCCCCTCTCCCCTTGCGGGAGAGGGTGGCACGCAAAGCGTGACGGGTGAGGGGTTTTGCGGGTGAGTCTGTAAAGAGAGGGCGAAAAATTGTTTTTAGTAGGTGATCCTAAAAAATCTATTCGCATTGGAGAATTATTTATTCCATTTGATTCATTTAATAAGAGGATGATGCTTTTTTGTACGCCGTTAATTTTTGAAAGCCCTCCAATAGAAGGTGCAGAAAATTATATTTACTCGCGAACGGGGACAGTGACATTATTAAAATATAAGGGATCATTTTTTGTAGTGACGGCAAAGCACTGTCTAGAAGGATTTAATTGTGAGGACATTCGTATTTTTCCAGGCTCAAGTCCGATTAAAAGTTTGCCATTAAACGCACGTTTTTTTGTTAACAATCAACCAGATGAAGAAATTGATGATGTATATATTTACCGTGTTGATAATACTTTAGATCTGAATTTGAAAACCTATTTTTTTCCTTTAAGTGCAAAAGATAATAACACCCAAAAACTAATTTCTTCATTTATGGTTTCTGATCCACGACAAGAAGGAGATATAAACTATGATGAACCACATATTAAGGGGATTTGTGCAATGCCAGCATGTCAAATTGACCTTGAATATAAAAGCTACGCAAAATTTTATAAAAAAGCTACTTTTAAGAAGCCCCTTAATCATACGCTCGATGGAGCTAGTGGAGGCGCTATGTTTTCAATTATGGGTGAAATAGATAATCCGTATGTTGAATATGAGGGTATGATAGTTCGAGGGAACGAAGAAGCTTTTCATTTTATTGATAGCCAGTTTATTATTAAGAGTCTTGATTATGTAGTAGAGCAAGGTGGATAATCAAGGTGGGCTTGTAGTTATATACACACTGCAACCCCCTCATCCGACGCCGTTGACGCCACCTTCTCCCGCAAGGGGAGAAGGGAAGAGGGCAATCGCTAGCTTTCCCCTTTGTGTTCGAGGAGAGGAGTTTTACTTACTGACTCGCCACACTAACAGGCGCAGGATCACGTGCCATTAACTCATTTATTTGGGCGATTGTGTCTTGGAATTTATTCTGATATTTTTGCGGTAGAATCTTA
>Ga0256834_1000556_pt1 | contig 26624 bp, 26 predicted proteins | sample 4281140metaG_FD_190536 | JGI IMG/M metagenome (GOLD analysis project Ga0256834, IMG submission 190536) | Hydrothermal vent microbial communities from East Pacific Rise, Pacific Ocean - 4281-140 | ecosystem: Environmental > Aquatic > Marine > Hydrothermal vents | place: Pacific Ocean: East...
TTTAATTAATATTTATTATTTAAGATTAGAGTGTTAGAATTTTTGGTTAAAAATATTGATTTAAAGGTGAAAACATGAGTAGTTTAACTAGAGGATTTATTAAGACTTGGCTTGTGGCATCTTTGCTACTACTTGTAGGGTGTGGAGATACTACAGAAACAACAACAGATAAGTTCACTGTTAGCACTGTAGCAGGAGTAAGCATGCTAGGTAGCACAGACGCAGTTGGTGCAAATGCTAGCTTTAACTACCCATCAGGTATTGTTGCAGATAGTAGTGGTAACCTTTTTATTGCAGATACTGGCAATAGTAAAATTAGAAAAATCACACCCGCTGGAGTTGTAAGCACCATAGCTGGAGGTGACTCAAATGGTAGCACAGACGCAGTTGGTACAGATGCTAGCTTTAACTTTCCATCAGGTATAGCCATAGATAGTAACAATAATCTTTTTGTTACAGATGCTGGCAATAACAAAATCAGAAAAATCACACCTGCAGGAGTTGTAAGTACTGTAGCAGGAAGTGGTTTATCTGGAAGCACAGACGCAGTTGGCGCAAATGCTAGCTTTAAGCATCCATCAGCTATTGCTATAGATAGCAGTAATAACCTTTTTGTTACAGATGCTGGCAATAATAAGATCAGAAAAATCACACCCGCAGGAGCTGTTAGCACTGTAGCAGGAAGTGGTGTAGCTGGAGATACAGACGCAGTTGGTATAAATGCTAGTTTTGATGACCCATCGGCTATTACTATAGATAGCAGTAATAACCTTTTTGTTACAGATGCTGGCAATAACAAAATCAGAAAAATCACACCCGCAGGAGTTGTAAGCACTGTAGCAGGAAGTGGCTCATTTGGTAGCACAGACGCAGTTGGTACAGATGCTAGTTTTGATGACCCATCAGCCATTACTATAGATAGCAGTGGAAATCTTTTTGTTGCAGACTCAGGAAACAGCAAAGTCAGAAAAATCACACCCGCAGGAGTTGTAAGCACAATAGCAGGAAGTGGCTTATTGGGAGATACAGACGCAGTTGGTACAGATGCTAGTTTCAACCACTTAGCAGGTATCACTATGGATGGCAGCGGAAATCTTTTTGTTACAGATTCTAGAAGCAGTAAGATCAGAAAAATCACATCTTCTGGAGTTGTCAGTACTGTAGCAGGAGTGAACTCGAGTGGAAGCACAGACGCAGTTGGCGCAAATGCGAGTTTTAACAGCCCATCAGACATCACCGTAGATAGCAACGGCAATCTTTTTGTTGCAGATACTAGAAATAACAAGATTAGAAAAATCACATCTGCTGGAGCTGTTAGTACTATAGCAGGTAGTGGTGTAGCTGGAGATACAGACGCAGTTGGCGTAAATGCTAGCTTTTTTTTACCAATTAGTATTGTTATAGATAGTAATAACAATCTTTTTGTTGCGGACTTAGGAAACTATGCGATCAGAAAAATCACACCCGCAGGAGTTGTAAGCACTGTAGCAGGAAGTGGCTCATCTGGAGATACAGACGCGGTTGGTACAAATGCGAGTTTTTCTTACCCATCAGGTATCGCCATAGATAGCAGTGACAATCTTTTTGTTACAGATACTACAAATAACAAAATCAGAAAAATCACACCCGCTGGAGTTGTAAGCACTATAGCTGGAGGTGACTCAAACGGAAGCACAGACGCAGTTGGTACGGATGCTAGCTTTAACTTTCCATCAGGTATAGCCATAGATAGTAACAATAATCTTTTTGTTACAGATGCTGGCAATAACAAAATCAGAAAAATCACACCCTCTGGAGTTGTAAGCACTATAGCAGGTAGTGGTTTATCTGGAAGCACAGACGCAGTTGGTACAGATGCTAGCTTTTTTTACCCATCAGGCATAACAGTAGATAGCAGCGACAATCTTTTTATCACAGACTTCACCAGTAGTAAAATCAGAAAAATCACACCAGCAGGAGTTGTAAGTACTATAGCAGGAGGTGCTATATCTGGTAGTACAGACGGGGTCGGTACAGATGCTAGTTTCAACCACCCAGTTGGCATCACCATAGATAGTAATAATAATCTTTTTGTTGCAGACAGTAGTAGTAATACTATCAGAAAGATATCTAAATAGTAGAGTATTTCAAGATTATATGGTTTTTGTCTTAATGATCTTGAAGTATCGTAGAGTGTTAGAGTTTTTGGTTAAAAATATTGATTTAAAGGTGAAAACATGAGTGGTTTTACAAGAGGGTTGATTAAGACTTTCTGTGCGGTATTGATACTATTGTCACTTGTTGGGTGTGTAGGTACTACTGCAACTGTAACTACGGTAGCAGGAGTTAGCATGCTTGGAGATACAGATGCAGTTGGTACAGATGCTAGCTTTGGTTTTCCATCTGACATAGTAGTAGATAGCAAGGGCAATATCTTTGTTGCAGATACACTAAATGACAAAATCAGAAAAATCACACCCACTGGTGTTGTAAGTACTTTTGCAGGAGATGGTTCGTACGGTAGTGTAGATGGTGTTGGCACTAATGCTAGCTTTAACTATCCATCAGGTCTAGCCATCGATAAAAGTGACAATCTTTTTATTGCAGATTCAGCCAATCATAAAATCAGAAAAATCACACCCTCTGGAGTTGTAAGCACTATAGCAGGTAGTGGTGTAGCTGGAGATAGAGATGCAGTTGGTAAAAATGCTAGTTTTAACTTTCCATATGATATTGTCATAGACAATAACGACAATCTTTTTATTGCAGATTTAGACAACTATAAGATCAGAAAAATCACACCCTCTGGAGTTGTAAGCACTATAGCAGGTAGTGGTGTAGCTGGAGATATAGACGCAGTTGGTAAAAATGCTAGTTTTAACTCTCTATATACAATAGCTATAGATCGTGACAATAACCTTTTTGTTGCTGATGCCCTAAAAGGTACAATCAGAAAAATCACACCCTCTGGTGCTGTAAGCACCTTGATAAATAGCAGTGCATCTGGGCATCCGTATGGTATTGTTGTAGATAGCAACAGTAATCTTTTTACAACAGATGTAAAAAATCATAAAATCAGAAAAATCACCTCTGCTGGTATTGTAAGTACTATTGCAGGTAGTGGCGTAGTTGGAAGCACAGATGGAGTTGGTACAGATGCTAGCTTCAACTTTCCATCAGGTATAGCCATAGATAAAAGTGGTAATCTTTTGATTGCAGATATGTTAAATAGTAAAATCAGAAAAATCACACCCACTAAAGCTGTAAGTACGATTGCAGGGGTCAACTCACATGGTAGCGTAGATGGAGTTGGCGTAGATGCTCGTTTTAACGCACCATTAGGTATAGCTCTAGATAGTAATAATAATCTATTTGTAGCAGATACTAAAAACCATAAAATCAGAAAAATCACACCCTCTGGAGTTGTAAGCACTTTTGTAGGCAGTGGCGTAGTTGGTAGCGCAGACGGAGTTGGTGCAGATACTAGCTTTAACTATCCATCAGGTCTAGCCATCGATAAAAGTGACAATCTTTTTATTGCAGATTCAGCCAATCATAAAATCAGAAAAATCACACCCTCTGGAGTTGTAAGCACTATAGCAGGTAGTGGTGTAGCTGGAGATAGAGATGCAGTTGGTAAAAAAGCTAGCTTTAATTTTCCATTTGATATAGCCGTTGATAGCAGCGGAAATCTCTTTGTTGCAGACTCATCAAACCATAAAGTCAGAAAAATCACACCTATTGGAGTTGTAAGCACAGTAGCAGGTAGTGGTACTTTGGGAGATATAGATGCGGTTGGTGTAGATGCTAACTTCAACTTTCCATCAGCTCTAACCATAGATAGCAACGATAATATTTTTGTCGCAGATTTAGACAATCATAAAATCAGAAAAATCACACCTACTGGTGTTGTAAGCACTTTTGTAGATGGTAGTATCGATGCTAGCTTTAATCTTCCATATGGCATAACTATAGATAGTAATAATAACCTATTTGTGACAGATTTAGAGAGCCATAATATCAGAAAAATCACACCCTCTAAAGTTATAAGTACTGTAGCAGGTAGTGGTGTAGCAGGGAGTGCGGATGGTGTTGGCATAGAGGCTAGTTTTAACGCTCCAACAGCCTTAGTAGCAGATAATAGCGGTAATATTTTTGTTGCAGATAGCAGTAGCAATACTATCAGAAAGATATCTACCAAATAGAGTATCTTAGATTTAATGTATAAGCTAGATGGGGTTGATCTGTAGAGTAGGGCTCAGTTGTGAGGTGTGTTAAAATTTGGATATAATTGCAGCATCAAAAGGATGTTGATGTATCAAAAAACCATAGCACAGAGTGTCGAGTTAGTTGGTATAGGTCTACACAAAGGCAGACCAGTTAAGTTGCGCCTAGAGCCACTACCAGTCAATAGCGGCATAGTCTTTTTTCGTAGTGATCTTGGGGTCAGTATTGAGCTATGTAGTAACAATGTTGTCGATACGCAGATGGCTACAGTTATAGGCAAAGATAGTGCAACAATCTCTACTATTGAGCACCTTTTATCGGTTGTCTATGCTTATGGAATAGACAACTTAAGAGTGATCGTTGATGCTGATGAGATCCCTATAATGGATGGATCTGCTGCTAGTTTTGCACTGCTTTTAGATGAAGCAAAAGAGCAGATTCAAGATGCTCCAAAAAGAGTTATCAGAATTAAACAAGAGGTTACTGTTAGAGATGGCGATAAGTATGCCACCTTGCGTCCAAGTGATGATCTTAAGTACTCTTTTACTATCCGTTTTGCACACCCAGCTATACAGACACAGTCGTATGAGATTAGTATGAGTATTGATACATACAAAGATGAGATTGCTAGAGCTAGAACATTTGGATTTTTACATGAAGAGCAGTATCTACGCTCTAAAGGTCTAGCTCAAGGTGCATCACTCGATAATGTAATTGTACTAGATGATAAAAAGATTTTAAATGAAGATGGTTTGCGATACAAAAATGAGTTTGTAAGACATAAGATTCTTGATGCTATTGGCGATATGTCACTGCTTGGTCTAAATTTTGTAGGTCATTATGACTCATTTGCTGGCTCACATGCGCTTAATCACAATCTAACTGTTGAGCTTCTAAAAGAGAGTGCAAATTACGAGATTGTTGAGTTAGAGTTTGAGAGTGAGAAGAGTATGGTTAGAGCGTATGCTTAGCGTTGTTGTTCTTGCTGTAACAGCACCAATTTTAGTAGGTGTGTATGAGAAAAGTACCCTTGTACATAGTTATGTATCCAATAAAAAGACAACAGAGTCATTGCCAGAGATATTTGAAAATATACTGCAAAGGTATACAATTGATCAGCTTATATATGCTAATGGACCAGGTAGTTTTATGGCAATCAAAGTGAGCTATATATTTCTGAAAACCTTAAGCATAGCCCAATGTATACCTTTAAAGGCAGCAGATGCGTTCTATTTTAATCAAAATAGCCCTATTAAAGCGATAGGAAAGCTTTTCTTTGTTAAAACTACATCCAAGATTGAGCTTAGTAGTTCTGTAGACCAAAAAAGCAGAGCACTAGAGTTGCCAAAAAAGTTAAATATAGATGATTTTACAGACGAGTCGTTACCATACTATGGTATCGATGCTGTCGGTAGATAGAGAGGATTTGTAGTTGATCATAAGCGTACCAGCAACGAGTGCAAATCTTGGACCAGGGTTTGATACATTGGGGTTATCTTTAAACATGCACAATAGAGTTGAGATAAAATCATCGAGATTTCATAGTGTACACATAAGCGGTGAAGGTGAAAATAACCCACGCCTAAAAGGCAACAATATGTTCATGAGTATATTTAATGAACACCATACCAAACTTACCAATAAACGCCAAAACTTTAAGTTCTCTTTTGTGAACTCCATACCGCTCTCTAGAGGGCTTGGTAGCTCCTCTGCAGTGATAGTATCTGCTATTGCATCAGCGCATGAGGCTGCTGGTATCCGTGTCTCAAAAAGGCGCATATTGAACTACGCTTTAGCACAAGAGCCTCACCCAGACAATATTACACCAGCGGTTATGGGCGGATTTTGCGTTGCTACTATAGAGAAGCAGAAGGTATTTTCACAAAAAAAACATCTACCAAGCTACTTAAGAGCAGTTGTTGTGATCCCAACAAAGCCTATCTCAACAGCTAGATCTAGAACAGCTCTTCCAAAGTCATACAGCAAAGAGAATGCAGTTTTTAACCTCTCTCATGCCGCTTTGGTGGTAGCTTCATTTTTTAATGAAGATTGGGAGATGTTGAGATTGGCAGCTCAAGATAGGTTTCATCAGCGCATAAGAATGAAGATGATGAGTGAACTTTTTACAGTTCAGAGAATAGCATACGATAGTGGTGCTCTACTTAGCACACTCTCTGGTAGTGGCTCAACTTTTTTTAACCTCTGTTATGATAGTGATGCGCAACTTATAGCATCAAGGATAAAGCAGAAGTTTCAGGAGTTTGAGGTTAAGATATTGGAGTTAGACAATAGTGGTCTAACTATCGCAAAATAATAGGTACACTAAGTAAGTTTTGGATATAATGCCGAAAAATATACCGATAAGAATGTGTAGCGTATGCAGATCTAGACTAGAACAGTCGAAAATGTTGCGGCTGCAGTGCAGAGATGGCACTCTTTATGCTTATAGCAATACGGGACGGAGTTTTTATATCTGTCCTGAGTGTTTTGATCTAAAAAAAACTCCTATCACACTTATGCGAGAGTGTAAATGTGGTGATAGAGAACGCCTACTGGTTGAATTAAAGGAGATCATCATTGATGTCAGACAAAGTTAGAGTACATGAGATAGCTAAAGAGCTAGGAATTGCATCAAAAGAGGTTGTTTTAAAAGCGCAAGAGATGGGTCTTGAAAATATTAAAACTGCCTCCAGTTCTATATCCATGGAGGAGGCTGAAAAGGTTGCAAACTATATCTTAAATGGCGCTCCAGTAGAGACCGCAAAGCCTACACAAGCGCCTAAGAGCAGTAGTGAAAAACCTCAAGAGCCAAAAGCTCAAGCCAGTAGTGATGTCAAAGATGATGTTGAGAGTGAGCCTAAGGTGCAGAGTGAGCAGTCAGATCTACAGCCTAAAGAGCAACAAGTAGAGCCAAAGAGCCCTCCTGTTGTAGAAGAGGCAGTAGCTACTGTTAAAAAAGATACAGCTGTTAAAAAGCCTCTTTTGAAAACGGTTGAGCCCATTAAAAGATCGGGTCTGCGTATCAAGAAAAAGAAGCGACCAGATGCATCTGTTGTCTCTATGCAGAACTCTAAAGAGGCTCAAAAGCTCTCAAGTTATGGTAAATTAAGCTCAGACGCCTTGAGTGAGTTGGCAAATAAAAAGCGTCAAAAAAAGAGTAAACAAGCGCCTATAAAGAGTAAAAATAGTGGCACATATATAGATATCTTTGGAGCCTCTTTGAGCGATGTCTCTATGGACTATGCAGATGATGAGGTGGTACTACTAGATCTCAATGCTGCTACAGCCGATAAGCCAAAACAGCCAGAAGAGCCAAGAAAACCTAGAGAGAAGAGACCAGTAGGCAGAAATGGCGGTAAGAGACCAGGCGGTTTTCGTCCACGACAAGTCTCAAGAGGTAGACGAAAGAAGTACACTAAAGAGAGAGTAAGTGATGAAGTTGTAACTCATGTTAAGATACCAGAAGATATCCGTGTTTATGAGTTTGCAGAGCAGTTAAAGCAGCCTATATCAGAAGTTATTAAGGTGCTATTTGACCTTGGTATGATGGTCACCAAAAATGACTTCTTGGGTAAAGATGAGATAGAGATACTAGCAGAAGAGTTTGAAGTTACAGTTGAGATTATGGATCCAAAAGATGCTTTTAACTATGAGGAGTCTTATGAGAGTGATGATGAATCACTTACTAATAGACCACCAGTTATAACCATCATGGGGCATGTAGATCACGGAAAAACATCTCTACTTGATTATATCAGAGAGTCAAGAGTTGCTGCATCAGAAGCTGGAGGCATTACACAGCATGTTGGTGCCTACACTGTAGATCAAAAAGGTAAGCAGATCACTTTTATAGACACACCAGGGCATGCAGCTTTTGGTGCTATGAGGGAGCGTGGGGCGCAGATTACTGATATCATTATTATTGTAGTTGCTGCAGATGATGGTGTTAAGCCTCAGACAGTAGAGTCTATCAAGTTGGCTCTAGCTTCAGATGTATCAGTGATAGTTGCTATGACCAAGATGGATAAGCCAGAGGCAAATCCTGATCTATTGAAGGGTCAGATGTCAGAGCACAAACTTACACCTCAAGATTGGGGTGGAGATGTGGAGTTCATCGGTGTCTCATCTAAGAGTGGAGAGGGTATAGATGAGCTACTAGATACTATCTTGTTGACATCAGAAGTACTTGAGCTGAAAGCCAATCCAGATGCGATGGCAAAGGCAGTTGTTGTTGAGAGTACGATGGAAAAAGGTCGTGGAGCAGTAGCAACAGTGATAGTTCAAAATGGTACACTAAGAGTTGGCGATAATGTAGTATGTGGTAAGGCATACGGGCGTGTTAGAGCCTTAATTGATCCCAATAAAAAACAGATCAAAGAGCTTACACCTAGTCAGACGGCTGTTGTGACAGGATTGAGTGAGACGCCAGCATCTGGTGAGATTATGATCGCTATGAACTCCGATAAAGAGACTAAAGAGTTTGCATCTAAAAGAGCTGAATATGAGCGTCAAAAAGAGTTATCAGTTAGTACAAAAGCATCACTAGATGATCTTACAGCTCTTATAGCTGAGGGCAACTTGAAAAGTCTAAAAGTGATACTTAAGACAGATGTGCACGGCTCACTAGAGGCTATACGCTCTTCACTAACTACACTGCGCAATGATGAAGTTAAGGTCGATATCATCTCCAGTGGTGTTGGTGGCATAACTGAGAGTGATGTAGAGCTTGCTAACAATTCTGAAAATTGTGTACTGCTTGGTTTTAATGTGCGTCCAACTGGAGCAGTTAAGGCGTTAGCAAAACAGCGTGGTATAGAGATCAGTACATATACTATCATCTATCAACTCATAGATGATATTACTGGTATGTTAACTGGTATGATGGCACCAAAATATAGCGAAAACCAGAGCGGTCAAGCTGATGTGCGCGAGGTCTTTAAGATACCGCGTGGTATGGTTGCTGGATGTATGGTTGTTGATGGCAAGTTGGTTAGAGGTACGCAAGTTCGTGTTATTCGTGAAGGTGTTGTGATCTTTGAGGGTGAACTAACTTCACTAAAACGGTTTAAAGATGATGTCAAAGAGGTAGGTAAAGGGTTTGAGTGTGGCGTGGTGCTTACAGGCTATGATGATGTTATAGCAGGCGATGTTATAGAGACCTTTGTAAGAGTTGAGCAGAAAGTAGAACTTTGACACCAGCGCAGATCAAGCTTAAAAGGACAGATGCCATACTCTTAGAGCTTATCCCCGAAGCGATCTCACAACTTAATGATGAGAGAGTAAGAGAGGTTGATGTTGTTGAGGTTAGGTGTAGCCGAGGCAGAAGTGATGCAAAAGTCTATCTTGATCCTCATAGCTATAGCGATGAGGAGAAGTTGGCACTTTTGAAGTTGCTTAAGAAAGTACGACCTATCATAGAAGATCATTGCCTTAAAGATCAAGGTTGGTTTAGGTCTCCTAAGTTGACATTTGAGTTTGATGAGCACCTTAAAAAAAGCCAAACTATAGAGGCTCTCTTTAAGCAGATTAGTAGAGGTAAGATAGATGACTCTTGAGAGAGATATAGAGAGCATATTGAGCTCAATTGGACTTAATGTTTATGATATAACAACTCTAAATGATGGTGGTGAGACTATCTATCGTGTTAGTATAACTGCGGAAGATGGTAGTGCAAATTTAGCAAGATGTGTAGAGGCCACAAAGCTTATCTCACCACTACTAGATACTAATCCGCCACTATCTGGAGACTACCGTCTTGAAGTTAGTTCACCAGGGATTGAGCGCAAGTTAAAAACTCTTAAGCATTTTCAGCAGAGTATCGGTGAAAAAGTGAAGATCACACTAAATGATAAGAGTAAGATACGAGCAGCTATAATCAGCGTTAATGGTGATCGTATTGGGCTTGATGATGAGACAGAGATACTCTATGCGGACATATTAAAAGCATCTACCTATTTTGAGTGGTAGCTGTGTTAGATCCACTATCTCTTAGTATCAATGAGGCGTGGAAGTATCAGGGTTTAACTCTGCCAAATCCAGCTGTTGGAGCTTGCGTTAGTGATGCAAATGGTGCGATACTAAGTGTTGAAGCGCATAAAAAAGCCAGTGAGCCACATGCGGAAGTGTTGGCGTTACTAAGTGCTTACAATCTCCTCAATCAGACTCAAATTAGGCTAGACTCAAGCGAACAGATACATAACTTTTTACTTGCAAACCATAATGGTATATTTAACTCCCTAACTATAACAACAACTCTTGAGCCGTGCTCACATGTAGGTAAAACTCCATCTTGTGCAGATCTTCTGTGTAGATTGCAGATTAAAAGAGTAGTTGTTGGTTGCAGTGATGAGCACAAGATAGCAAGAGGTGGCGCAGATCTTTTAACTAGAGCTAATATAGAAGTTGAGATATTAGATGATGTTAGATGTATGGAGCTTATAGAGCCATTTTTACTATCTCGCAAGAGAGCTTTTGTGCTTTTTAAGTGGGCGCAGAGACTGGATGGTACTATAGATGGTGGTACTATTAGCTCACTAAAATCAAGAGAGTTTGTGCATCAGATACGCTCAACAGCAGATCTACTTGTCATAGGCGCACAGAGTGTTAGAGATGATAGACCTATCTTAGATGCTAGATTGGTCAATGGTAGAGCCCCTGATGTTCTTATACTCTCCCATACTAAGAAGATAGATAGAAGCATACCGCTTTTTAGTGTCAAAGATAGAGATGTTTACATAAGTGACAATTTAGACCTGCTTGAGCAGTATAGGTATGTGCTTGTTGAGGGTGGAGCTAGGGCCTATGAGAGCATAAGAGATCGAGTAGATATGCATCTATGTTTTATCTCACCTTCAACTGGTGGTACAATACGGTTACAAAATATAAAGAGAAAAATACTACATCAAAACGCAAGTGGTGATGATATTAAGATATGGATGAGATAATGGAGAAACAGCAAAAAATTGTATCAATGTTTGATGAGATAGCCCCAACTTACGATAGAGCAAATCGTGTTATGAGCATGGGAGTAGATCGTAGTTGGCGTCAAAAAGGGTGTGATAAGGCGTTTGAGTTTTATGACCAATCCAAATGTGATCTTATAGTTGATGTTGCATGTGGTACTGGCGACATGATGGATTTTTGGGATAGAAGAGCTAACGCGCTAGATATCAAAGTAGATAAGATCTTAGGAGTTGATCCATCTGAGGGTATGGTTGATGTTGCTAAAGAGAAGTTTAGAGATTTTGAGTTTGTTATCTCTGAGGCTACCACGCTACCACTTGAGGACTCTGTTGCTGATATGTTGAGTATCTCATACGGCATACGCAATGTAATTGAGCGAAAAAAGGCTCTACTTGAGTTCAATAGGGTGCTTAAGAGCGGAGGCATGGTAGTGATATTGGAGTTTATGAAAAATAGCAATCCATCACTTCTTGGCAAGATGAGAGATCTATATATGAGTAGAGTTTTACCACGCATAGGAGGATTTATCTCTAAAAACCTAGAGGCGTATGAGTATCTACCAAACTCCATAGGAGAATTTTTAAGTGTTGATGACATGGTTAAAGAGCTAGAGGAGGCGGGCTTTAGAAGACTCTACTCCAAAAGCTTCTCTATGGATATCTCTACTCTAATTATCGCTAAAAAGCTATGACTCCACTTAGTGTAAGTGATCTAAATGAGCAGATAAAAAGTCTGCTTGAGATGACATTTGTTACTGTTGTTGTAGAGGGTGAAATTTCGCGCATAACCTATCATAACAGTGGACACATCTACTTTACTCTTAAAGATAAAAATTCTGCTATTAGTGCAGTGATGTTTAGAGGCAATGCATCAAAATTGAAATTTCAACTAGAAGAGGGTTTGGGTGTCATACTAAGAGGTGCGGTGACACTCTATAAGCCACGCGGAAGCTATCAGATCAATGTCTCATCAGTAGAGCCTGCAGGTTATGGGGCACTAGCACTAGCATATGAGCAGCTTAAAAAAAAGCTATCTTTAGAGGGGCTATTTGACAAGAGAGTAAAAAAAACATTACCACCATACCCACTCAATGTAGCTGTTATAACCTCTGCTACTAGCGCAGCTCTGCAAGATATCAAAAAGGTAGCCTCACACAGATGGCCTTTGGCGCAGATAGAGGTGTATGATACACTAGTGCAAGGAGATGGCGCAGTATCTATGATAGTAGAGGCTATACTTAAGGCAGATAGAGGCTCTTATGATGCCATTATCTTAACGCGCGGTGGAGGTAGTATAGAGGATCTGTACTGTTTTAATAGCGAAGAGATAGCGCGCGCTATATATGCAGCATCAACACCAATAATAAGTGCAGTAGGTCATGAGATAGATTGGGTTATTGCAGATGAAGTGGCTGATCTAAGAGCAGCTACACCATCAGCTGCAGCTCAACTACTCTTACCTGATCAAAATGAGGTAATGATGAGTCTTGATGCTCAAAGAGAGCATCTAGATAGCATATTGCAGCACAAACTCTCATCATTTCAAACTCTCATAACTCACTTAAGGGCAAGATTAGATCAAAACTCAATCTCCAATAAGATCAAACAAAATCAGATAAGCATAGAGGATTTAAGTAGATCATTGGATCTAGCAATGGGGCAAAAAATATCTCAAAAATCTCAGATGATTGCAGTGTTACAAGACTCTTTGAAGCTACACCATCCATCTACTAAAAGTAGTAAAGGGTACGCTCAGATTGTAAAAGATAGCTCTCTTATAGATCTCAAAGAGCTTATGGTTGGTGAGCATGTAAAGCTTATGCAACTAGAAGCATCCGCAACCGTTAAGATAGTAGATCTAAAAATCAATCTTTAGCTTTAGTTAAATCTTCTATCAGTAGAGTTGCAATAACTACTATACTTGATGCAATATTGCAGATAACAAACATCTCATTAGTAGCATTGTGATATAATATTAGCTTTTAAATTTTCTAGCGTAAGCTAGCTACTAGGCATATATTGTGAGACACTTCTTGACATTGAGAGACTATAGCGCAGATGAGATACTTGAGATTATTGAGCTATCTATAGATATAAAAACAAAACTAAAAAACGGTACTTTAGATAAGAGTCTTAAGGACAAAACACTTGCTATGATATTTGAGAAGAGTTCGACGCGCACTAGGGTTAGTTTTGAGACAGGCATATATCAGCTTGGCGGTCATGGGCTATTTTTATCTAGTCGTGATATACACTTAGGTAAAGGCGAGCCTATCAAAGATACTGCAAGGGTTATCTCTAGCATGTGTGATATGATTATGATTCGCACATATCAACACTCTACTATTGAGGAGTTTGCTGCATACTCTAAAGTTAGTGTGATTAACGGTCTTACAGATAGTTTTCACCCCGTGCAACTACTAGCAGATTATATGACACTTGTAGAGCACAATCATACAAAAAATCTTCAAGTAGCGTATATTGGTGATGGGAACAATATGGCACACTCTTGGATGATGTTATGTGCTAAGTTAGGTTTTACCCTACACATAGCTACTCCAGAAGGTTATGAGCCAGATCAGCAGATAGTGACTGAGGCTAAAGAGCTTGCTCTCCAGAGTGGGGCAGTGATTGAGTTCTTTTCTAATCCGCGGGACGCTGTGCGCAACTCTACTGTAGTGACTACAGATACTTGGACATCTATGGGTCAAGAGAGTGAGCGTGATGAGCGTATTAGATCTTTTGCTGGTTATATGATTGATGCGCAGATGATGAGCCTAGCAGATGATGATGCTCTGTTTTTACACTGCCTACCTGCATATAGAGGTCTTGAGGTGAGTGATGAAGTGCTTGAGGGTGCTCAGAGTGTGGTATTTGATGAGGCAGAAAATAGACTTCATGTACAAAAAGGGCTAATGGTGTGGTTAAATAGTAAAACTTAAAGCTTTTTTATTGACTTTTACTACTTTTTTGTATTAAACTGTTGACATGAAAACAGTTATCGCAATTTTGACCATTTTATCCCTAGCCAACGCTGCTCCAGCCCCAAAACTAAGTGACAAATATAGCAACTCTCAACAGTGCAAAGCTTGCCACTCAAGAATTGTAAATGAGTGGAGCCAATCTTATCACTCTAAGTCACATTATGATAGTAATGAGTATCTTCGTAAATCTATGGACTACTATAGCAAGAAGACAAGAAGTGCACTTAATGCTGTTAAAATTAAGTGTGCAACTTGTCATAATCCTAGAGTCTCCATTGCTAGTACAGATATCTATTACGATATCGATGTTTTAATGAAGACAGATAAAGATAATGAGATCACCAAAGCAGCTAATGATCAATCTTTAACAGAAGGTGTTAACTGCTTGGTTTGTCACAATATAGACAGCATCAATCACTCTTTACCAGCAGAAGCTAGAGGCATGAAGCGTATAGAATGGAATGAGGTTGGTATGATGAGTGGACCATTTAAAGATGCTGTGTCACCATACCATAAGACACAATTTAGGGAATTTTTTGCAGATCCAAAGCAGCTATGCCTGATATGTCATGCCAATGATAGATCAGTACATGGTATTGTATTTACAAACACACAAGATGAGTATGGTGATGAGAAAACACAGTGTGCAGAGTGTCATATGGGCTCTAAAACAAGAGGTCATGCCAGTAACTTTCCAATAGAGAACAATAGCCCAAAAAGTAGGATGGTTAGAAAGCACACTTTTGAAGGTGCTCACTCACCAAGGATGTGGGTAGGAGCACTTAAGCTTAGTACTAAAATCATCAACAGCAATCTTGCTATAAAAATTAGCAACAACATACCACACAATATCCCAACTGGATTTGGTGCTAGAGAGCTACTGGTTGAAGTGGAGTATTTTAATAATATCGGCTCTTTAGGCGTAAAGACAATCTCTCTTACTCAGCACTATAAAGATAAGAGAGGAAAGCCTACCATTCCACATCTAGCCAAGAGTGCAACACAATCACAATCTATACCAGCTAAAGGGAGCAAGACAGTTACAATTGCTATGTTAGATAACTCTAGCTACGCTATGGTAACGCTATATTATAGACTTGTAAATGATGAAGTAAGAGAGATGTTAGATTTGCAAGAGCCTCAATGGAGTAAGAAGATGTTTATAGTAAAGATTAAGGCAGATATGGACTAAAAGAGCTCCTAAGAGCTCAGTAGCTACTAGAGATCTTCAGCATGTTTTGCTAGGTATGTAGCAACACCATCACTATCTGCTTTCATGCCTTCATCACCTTTGCTCCAACCAGCAGGACACACTTCACCATGCTCATTGGTAAACAACATAGTATCAACCATGCGGATCATCTCATCTATATTGCGCCCTAGAGGAAGATCATTGATAACAGCATGGCGCACAGTGCCATCTTTGTCGATTAGAAAAGAGCCTCTAAGAGCTATGCTCTTGTTGATAAGTACCTCGTAAGATTTTGAAATCTTTTTTGTTAAGTCAGCAACAAGTGGATAGCGAACTTGACCAATGCCTCCATCTTCAACTTTAGTATTTTTCCAAGCAAAATGGCTAAACTGTGAATCTACAGAGACACCGATCACATTGATACCACGACTTGTAAACTCATCTAGTCGTTTATCAAATGCGATGATCTCCGATGGGCAGACAAATGTAAAGTCTAGCGGATAGAAAAATAACACAGTGCCATTTGCACCAAAGTTCTCATATAGATTAAAGTCCTCAGCGATCTGATTGTCGCCTAGCACTGCTGCGGCTGTAAAATCAGGGGCTTTTTTTGTAACTAACATAGTAACTCTCCGATTGTAAATTTATAGTTGCAATACTATCATAATAGATTTAATAATTGCAGCTTTTTAAAAACAACTCTCTAGTTTTAAAAAATCTTTAGATATACTTGCATTAGCAAAATAGAGGAGCAGATAGTGCCTAAAGAGTATATTTTTACTTCAGAGTCCGTCACCGAGGGTCATCCAGATAAGATGGCAGATCAGATCAGTGATGCGATTTTAGATGATATTATAAGCAAAGATAAAAACGCAAGAGTGGCATGTGAGGTGCTAGTATCAAATGGTTTTTGTGTGATTGCTGGAGAGCTAAAGACTGATGCTTACACGCCTATGCAAGATATTGTAAGACAGGTTGTAAAAGAGATAGGCTACACAGACGCAACTTACGGTTTTGATCACCGCTCTGCAGCTGTTTTAAATGCTATTGGTGAGCAGTCAGCAGAGATTAATCAAGGAGTTGATCAAGCAGATGGTGAGATAGGTGCTGGTGATCAGGGTTTAATGTTTGGTTATGCTTGTAGTGAGACTGATACCCTGATGCCTCTACCTATATATCTATCACACCGCATAACAGAGAGGCTAGCATATGTACGCAAAGAGGGGATAGTCCCATATTTGCGACCAGATGGTAAGGCTCAGGTGAGTGTGCGTTATGTAGATGACAAGCCTGTTAGTGTTGAGACCATTGTTGTCTCTACACAACACCATGAGGGTGTGAGTCAAAAGAAGATTAGAGAAGATATCATCAAAGAGGTGGTAGAGGCTGTTGTTGACGCTAAGTTGTTGAGCCCAGATATAGAGTATCATATCAATCCAACTGGATCATTTGTAGTTGGCGGACCTCAAGGTGATGCTGGTCTGACTGGACGCAAGATTATTGTAGATACATATGGTGGCTCATGTCCACATGGTGGAGGTGCATTTAGTGGTAAAGATCCTACTAAAGTTGACCGTTCTGCTGCATATGCTGCGCGCCATGTTGCCAAAAACTTAGTTGCTGCTAAAGTGTGTGATAGAGTTACTATCCAAGTCTCATACGCCATAGGTGTTGTAAAGCCTATATCTATCATGATAGATGCACACGGTAGTGCAGTTGTTGAGGAGGAGCGTATAGTAGAGTGTGTTAAAGAGCTTTTTGACCTAACTCCTAAAGGCATCATAGACTCACTAGATCTTTTACGCCCAATATATAGAAAAAGTGCAGCATATGGACACTTTGGTAGAGAGCTTGATGAGTTTAGTTGGGAGAAGCTAGATAGAGTTGATGAGATACGAGACTTTCTATCTCTATAGCTAGCGTGTAACCATATCTCATAAATTAGATCAATTTGTGTGATAAGGTGACATCTTTTAGCAACAATTAAACTTCTTCTGCTAAACTTTTCTCAAAATATAACTAAGGAGAGTTTATGGCTGTTTATATCAATGACACATGTATCAATTGTGGTGCTTGTATCGATGAGTGTCCTGTAGAGGCGATTGTTGATGAGGATGATAACCCAACGGGTGAAGAGATCTATTATGTTTACCCTGATAAGTGTGTAGAGTGTGTAGGTCATCATGATGAGCCAGCTTGTGCAACATCTTGTCCAACTGAAGACTGTATTGTATGGGATGTTGTTGGAGATAGTCCTGAGCATCGTGAAGATATCACTGAGGATCAGAGAAAAAATCAAGCTTCAATAGTCTAAATCTCTATACAGAGCAGTTTTTCGCTCTGTATTTACGCTATTTCAACCCAAATTTATAAATCTTCTGCTATAATCCACAATCTAAAATTCAATTCAAATTATCTCTAAAAGTGCTCTGTGCTCTATCTTGTAGTAAGATAACTCAGAGCTATTGGAGATATTTGCATAATAAATCGGGAGTATTATGGAACAGACTTTATCTATTATCAAACCAGACGCTGTAGCAAAGGGTGTTATTGGCAAGATAATTGACCGTTTTGAGAGCGAACAACTTCGCATTGTGGCAACTAAGAAGATTCAACTATCAAAGCAGGATGCTCAGAGCTTTTATGCTGTACATGCTGAGCGCCCTTTCTTTAAAGATCTTGTAGACTTTATGATTAGTGGACCTGTTGTAGTAAGCGTTCTTGAAGGCGAAAATGCAGTTTTGGTACATAGAGATCTTATGGGTGCAACAGATCCCAAAGAGGCTGAAATTGGTACAATTCGTGCAGATTTTGCAGAGAATATCGACGCAAACGCAGTGCATGGAAGTGACTCTGTAGAGAATGCCAAAAATGAGATCAGATTCTTTTTTGCAGACAGAGAGTTAACTTAAAAGATCAAGCGGAGTGAGAGTAGATTTTATACGCATTAAAGAGGAGCCAAGTGAGTTTGAGCTCCTCCTAAAAGAGAGTAGATTTAAGCTTACTCTTACAAACCATAGAGACAATCTGGTGCTTCTTAGAGGTGCATTAACAGGTAGGTTGGATGTAGAGTGTTTTAGATGTGGCTCTGATTTTGAGATAGATTTAGATGAGAACTTTGAGTTTTTACTAAGTTGTGGAGTCTATGTTGGAGGTGATCAAGGTTTAGATGTGGTTGAACAGTTTGACCAACAGATTGATCTTGATGGGATTTTTAGCTCTGAAATTGAGCTTATTAGAAGTGATTATCATAGCTGCTTAGAGTGTAGCTAAATTTGAAGGAGAAGTAATGGCAGTACCAAAGAGAAGAGTTTCACATACAAGAGCGGCAAAGCGCAGAACACACTATAAGATTAAGTTAGCGCGCCCAGTAAAAGATAGTGATGGCACATATAGAATGCCACACCACATCAACCCTACAACTGGTGAGTACAAATAGTTGAAGATTAAAATTGCAATCGATGCCATGGGCGGTGACTTTGGTCCAGAGCCCATTGTGCGCGGAACTATTGATGCACTAAAGCGATACAGATTTGATGCAATCTTAGTTGGAGTTAAGAGTGAGATTTTACCTCTGATCCCAAAAAAGTTTAGAGATAAGATCTCCATAGTAGAGGCATCAGATGCTATTGGTATGTCTGATGCAGCTACAGATGCACTTAAGAGAAAAGATAGCTCTATATACAAGGCTATAGATCTTGTAAGAGATGGTAGTGCACATGGAGTAGTTTCAGCTGGTCATAGTGGTGCTACTATGTCTGTTGCAACACTGCGTCTTGGCAGGCTAAAAAATGTGATGCGACCAGCACTTGTTACACTTATGCCAAATAAGAAAAAACAGCGTACCGTATTGCTTGATGTTGGTGCAAATGTTGACTGTAAGCCAGAGCATCTAGCTCAATTTGCCATTATGGGTAACTGTTATGCTCACGATATGTGGGGTATCAATATACCAACTTTTGGTCTTTTAGCTAATGGCGAAGAGGACTCAAAAGGCAATGAACAGACAAAGGCAGCATTTAAGATACTAGAGGGTATTGACGGGTTTAGAGGCAATGTAGAGGGTAGAGATATCTTTGATGGGTCTGTAGATGTTGTAGTGTGTGATGGCTTTGTTGGCAATCTTATCTTAAAGTCATCAGAGGGTGTAGCTAGTGCAATTACCCACCTCATAAAAGATTATATCCGCAAATCTCCAGTGGCTATTACAGGTGCTCTTTTAATGCGCAAAGTCTTTAAGTTGCTTAAAAAAGAGCTAGATTATGCAGAGGTTGGAGGTGCACCACTACTTGGTCTAAAGGGTTGTGTTATTGTAAGTCACGGTAAGAGTAACTCAAAAGCGATAGAGAATGCTATCAAAAATGCTATCTTTTTTGTAGACTCTGGAGTTAGTGAACATATACAGAGTGCATTAGAGCAGCAACAAAAGAGCAGTAGTTGATGTATGCATCATTCTGCTCGATAGGTGCTTATGCTCCAAAAAAAGTGCTTAGCAATAGCGATCTTGAGCAGATGGTAGATACCACTGATGAGTGGATTACAAAGCGAACAGGCATAAAAGAGCGACGCATTGCAGCAGATAGTGAGCTTACAAGTGACATGGGTGTTGAGGCTGCTAAAATAGCCATTGAGAGATCTGGTCTTGATAAGAGTGAGATAGATTTGGTTATCTGCGCAACTATCTCTCCAGACTACTTCAACATGCCATCTACTGCCACTATCATAGCATCTAAGCTAGGCTTAGGCACAATCATGTCTTTTGATATCTCTGCTGCTTGCACAGGGTTTGTTTATGCTCTTAGTGTAGCAAAAGCATTTATAGAGTCTGGCATGAAGAGGAGTGTGTTGATTGTTGGAGCAGAGAAGTTAAGCTCTATTATCGACTATACCGATAGAGGTACTTGCATATTGTTTGGTGATGGTGCAGGAGCTGCTATCATAAGAGCAACAGACGATAAGAGTAGAGCGATTATAGATGTACATACAGGTTCTGATGGTGAGTATGCAGATCTACTTATGACTCCAAATGGCGGTAGCGGATCTATACACGATGATGGCTCAAAGACATTTATTAAGATGCGTGGCAATGAGACTTTTAAGGTAGCTGTTCGTACACTTACTAATGATGTGGTAGATATATTGCGTGAAAATGCCTTATCATCAGATGAGATAGACCACTTTATCCCACATCAGGCAAATTATCGTATCATCAAGGCTGTAGGTGATGCACTTGGATTGCGTGATGATCAAGTTGTGCTTACGGTTCACAAATATGGCAACACCTCAAGCTCCTCAATCCCAATGGCGATTAATGATATATATGAGAGTGGTAGACTCAAAAGTGGTGACCTTATGCTTCTGGATGCATTTGGTGGCGGTTTGACTTGGGGTAGTGCACTTGTGCCATTTGCTCCAGATGGTGACTAGTTAAGAGTCGATCGTGCGCCAGCTTCTGACTCCACCACTTACAACAGACTCTCAAACTAGAGAGTATATATTGGACTACTTTCACAACTCATACGCTACTTATGAGGCTATGTTTGATCTATTTGTAGACGATAGTGCTCTATATCTCAAGTCTGAGCCTACGCGCCACAGCATGATATTTTATCTTGCACATACAGCAGTATTTTTTATAAATAAACTCATAGCCTCAAAGATAATTTCAGAGCGTATAGATAGCCACTTTGAGCACCTTTTTGCTGTTGGTGTTGATGAGATGAGTTGGGATAATATACAGAGCGATAGGTATGCTAGTATCAAAATTAAAGAGGTCTATGACTATAGATCTAGAGTTAAAGATCTAGTTAGCTCACTGATACAGACGCTACCTCTACCATCACACATAGATCAGAGTAGTAAGTGGTGGGCGATTTTGATGTCTATTGAGCATGAGAGAATTCATATAGAGACCTCTAGTGTTCTACATAGACAGATGCCACTAAAATATATCCGATCCAATACTCTATTTGAGCCGTGTAGCGATAGAGACTTTAGAGATATTGTAAATGAGTTTGTTATGATAGATGGCGGCAGTGTACTGCTAGCAAAACATCACTCATCAGATCTATATGGTTGGGATAATGAGTACGGTGAGTGTGAGGTGGAAGTAGATCAGTTTGAGACTACAAAATACCTTATAACTTATGCAGAGTTTTTGGAGTTTGTAAAAGATGGAGGCTATAGTAACCATGAGTACTGGAGTAGCGAGGGCAGAGAGTATCTACTTGCAAGCAGAGCTATTATGCCACCATTTGTCACAATGGCTAATGGAGTCTATAGGCTAAGGCTTATAGATAGAGTTGTGGACCTGCCGCTAACTTGGCCTGCTGAGGTCAACTACCTTGAGGCTGAAGCGTACTGCAACTATCTGAGTCAGAGAGATGATGCAGAGTACTCTTTGCCAACAGAGGCTCAATGGCATAGGATGTTAGATCAGAGTGGTGCTGTAGAGAAAGATATCTTTGATGATAGCAGAGCCAATTTAAATCTTGCACACTATCTATCTGCCTCTCCAGTGGATACATTTAGACATGGTAAGCTGTATGATGTAGTTGGAAATGTGTGGCAGTGGAGTAGTACCTTGTTTGATAGATTTGATAAGTTTGAGCCACACTATCTCTATGATGACTTCTCCGTACCAACATTTGACCAAAAACACAACCTTATCAAAGGTGGCTCTTTTATCTCTAGCGGCAATGAGATTACAAGATACTCAAGATATGCTTTTAGAAGACATTTTCACCAACATGCAGGTTTTCGCATGATTAAAGGAGGCAGCATTAAAACAGAACAGCAAAATAGCTTTTATGAGAGCGATCTATCTATAGCCCAATATTGTGAGTTTCACTATGGAAATAGCTACTTTGGAGTAGAAAATTTTGCACAAAAGTGTGCAAGATTGGCCATAGATTTTAGCTCACATACACCTCAAAAATCAGCATTAGATATAGGTTGTGCGGTTGGAAGATGCTCATTTGAGCTGGCTAGAGTCTTTGAGTCTGTTGATGGGCTTGATTTTTCAACTAGATTTATCCAGATAGGTGTAAAACTTCAGAGCTTAGGTGAGCTAGAGTATGCCTTAGTCCAAGAGGGTGACATAGTAGACAAGCAGAGTATAAGACTAGATGAGCTTGATCTACAAGAGAGTGCAGATAGGGTAAAATTTGCACAAGCTGATGCATGTAACATGGACTCAAAATATAATAGTTATGATCTTATAATAGCAACAAACCTTATAGACAGGCTCTATCAACCAGCTACATTCTTAAGAGATTTAGCAGGTAGAATCAATCCAGATGGCATCTTGGTTATTACATCGCCATATAGCTGGTCAGAAGAGTTTACCACAAAAGTAAACTGGCTTGGAGGCTACATAGACGAAGATGCAAATAGCATATTTACACTCGACTCTATCACTTCACTACTGAGTGTAGATTTTGATCTTTTACACACGCAAGATATAGAGTTTGTTATACAAGAGAGTGCTAGAAAATATCAACACACTATCTCACAGATGAGCGTATGGCGTAAAAAGGCAGTGTAGATCTGCTACTTTGGAAAAGATGTAGGTATGTCTATCTTGATATCTTCTGAGACCAGTGTCTCTAAAAATAACTCAATAGCCTCTACCTCTTTTTGATTTAGTGCTCTATCACGAAAAAATGGTGATCTTGAGGTAGCATTTTTGCGTCCACCATTGCCACATATCGTAATTGCTTCTTTTAGAGTTGCAACAGAGCCGTTATGAAAATATGGTGCCGTTTTGGTGATCTCCCTTAGAGTTGGTGTCTTAAAAGATGCGTACCAGATTCTATTTTTTCTAATCTCATAGAGCCCAAGATCATCTCTATCTTCTAGACCTATATTGCTAAAGCTCTCATTTGTAAAGCTAAATCCACTATGACACTTATCACATCTGCCTCTATGTACAAATAACTCAAAGCCAAGTTTTTGAGCTTTAGTTATAGCATTTTCATCACCCTTGACCCATAGATCAAATGGAGCATCTGGTGTAATTATGGTTCGCTCAAAAGAGGCTAGGGCACTTAAAATTCTCTCTTTATTGATCTCTTTAGAGCCAAAAGCAGACTTAAAAAGATCTCTGTAGCCCTCAATCATACTCAATCTCTCTACTAGTTTATCTATACTCATACCCATCTCACGAGGATCTTCAAGTGGACCCATCGCCTGATCTTCTAGCGAGTTGGCTCTACCATCATAGAAAAATTGAGTTAGATATGCACTATTTACAATAGTAGGTGAGTTTCTTCGACCTATTTTGCCATGTATGCCTACAGATAGAGCACGATTGTCGCTCCACCCGCTTTTTGGATCATGACATGATGCGCAAGAGACAGAGCTATCTAGCGATAGTCTTTTATCAAAAAACAGCATCTTCCCAAGCTCAATTTCCCAAACTGTTGCGCTCTGTTCTGGTTGCGCTACCCTTTTCCATCTATCTGCTTGAGATACATAGGTTGCATTGAGTATAGATATAGACAAGATAAATAGTAGTGTAAATCTCATATCTAAATTATATCAAAACATAGCGAATGAGCCCCTATTTAGACTTTTTAGAGTTATTGAGTAGGCCTGTTGTTGATCATTGTCTTATAGTCAAAACTATACTTTTAGATATAATATCTCTACAAAAACAAACTATACTTATGCAATACTTTTGTTAGAACGCTATAAAAAGACAAAGAAAAAAAGGTAAATGATGGACTTAAAAAAAGATAAGAATGGTAAAGTTATAGATAAACCATTTTTCAGAGAAAAATTTATAAAAAGAATGGGTGAAGCAGATGAGATACTCCAAGTTGATAATAAATTATTGGAAAAATATAGAGGTGTATTACCAGATGAGTTATTGATGTACTGGAAGCAGTATGGCTTAACAAGTTTTAAAGATGGGCTATTTTGGTTCACAAACCCTGATGAGTATGAAGAAGTTATGAGAAGCTATCTTGCATATAGCCCTTTAGCGGATAGAAAAGATTTGTATGTAGTAGCTAGGAGTGCGTTTGGAGAACTTTTTATTTGGGAAAAAGGAAAAGGTAATATTAGCGATATTGCACTTATCTCAAATATTATTACCTTAGATGCTGTAGCAGATAGACAAACCTTGTCTGTTGAAGATGAAGAGTATGAGATGAATCGTTTTTTAGGCACTACAAGACCAAAGCATTTAGATATAGAAGACGCAAGCAAAAAACCTCTTTTTGAGAGAGCCTTAAAAAAGTTTGGAACATTGAGTGCTAATGAGATGTACGGTTATAAACTCAACCCTGCTTTAGGTGGAAAAGAGAGTATTCGTAATTTAGATAAAGTAGATTTATTTATTTATGCAAATATTCAGCTTGAGTTAGAAGAGTCAACATTAAGTATTATAGATACTGAAAATCAGACTTATACTTATTAAAACCCGACGCAGAGCATCGGGGTATTAGTAGGTTTTAGATTTACCAGTGATGAACTGAAGAAAAAAACAGATGGAGAGTTAACAGGTTTTATTAAAGATCAAATCAAGCATTGTCGAAAATTAGGGAAAGCATAATTTAATGAAAAAGGAATATTATGAATATTACAGGAAATGATTTTATAGATTTACTATATCTTTGTGAAGACAATGAAAAAATAATAAAAATGCGAAAAGAGTTAGAAATAGCTAGACCTACCTTAAATGAAAAGTTTAAAGAAGATGGTTATGTATCCATCGTTTCAAAGGATACACGAACTGAAGTATTTTTTTCTGATATATCAAATTTTAATCAAAATATTGAAATTAAAAAAAAATGTACTATTATTTTTTCGGGAATCGTACTTTATTACAAAACAAGTATTTTATTACCTTTTTCTATTGAAATGGATGATAGCTTAAGTGTTATTATTCAAAAAATAGGTAAAGAACCGGATTTTCATAATGAATATTTACCGACTAAAATTTGGAAACTTCAAAGAAATGATGCTAAAGACTATCTTTTATATGCAGACTTTGATGAAGAGGACTATACTGAACTAGTAACAATAAGATTGAAAACATATGACAATAATATAAAGTATCTCAAATAACATGCATACCCTAACCAAACTCCAAAAGACCCAAAGAGAAGAGTACCACTACGCTTTACGTATGTACTTCAATGAAGATTTTTCACTTCATAAGATTATGAAAAACCATTTTGATGTTATTGTCAAAAACATTGTTAATGATGCTACGCCTATCTCTATAGGATTTGAAGAGTTAGCAGAGTTTTATCTCATGAGCGCACTCTATGCACAATCATTTTGTGATGACAAAAAGAAGAGAAAAGAGCTCTTAACACGGGCATCTTCATACAGCTACAGTTTACTCGTTTTTTTCAATAAAACATGTGAAGAAGATCATCAATCACTTGTACTGATGAGAAAAGCTATCTATCTTTGGAGTTCAACGTTTTTAGTGGGCTGGAATAATAAGGGCATAAGAGTAGGTTCAGAACTTATAGACTCTTTAAACAAACAAGGTTCTATTATTCGTTACGGGTGTAGACTCTATCCTGAATCCTGGTTTCTTATTGATCTGTATAGTTTAGCATTGCATAAAAGCTATGATAAAGAGTATGTTGACTACCCTGAAAATATGAAACATTATGAAGAGATACTTCAGGAGTGGGATACTCAAGATGCCACTAAAGTTGACCTCTTTGTTTATAAATTGTGTGAACTACATGTATTAATTAAAGAGGATGATAAAGATGAGCCAGATACTGAATATCTTAATTTCAATAAATCTGTAATGAAACTCTACCCGTATACAGCTATTGGGTACCTTGCAATACGAAAAATCAAAGGCTTACGCAACCCCGAAACATTCAGCCACCCACTAATGAACACCCCTGTAACAACAATGTTCCTGGAACTCAATGAGCCGCTTGAGAAACCCAAAGAGTTACCTTACGCCAAAGAGCTGTTAGAAAAACTGCACGAGAAATGCCCTCAAGTGAGTGTTCCTGATTGGCTTTAGGGATTTACATGTAAATTTCACACCTCCCACACTACAACAACTTTAGGTATAATAACAGAATATACCAGATATAAAGGTGTCCGTAATGACTGAAACTGTCATAGAAAAATTGAATGAGACCTATACAAACTTCATTACCAATAAGTTACCAAAAGATGAAGAGAGCTGTATTGTTGTGGATGCAAAGATAGAGCAAGACCTGCAAGGTCTTCCCGAAGAGTTACTGTATATGTGGCGTCAACACGGCATCTGCAGTTACGGTCACGGGTTGT
>Ga0256834_1000557_pt1 | contig 26608 bp, 25 predicted proteins | sample 4281140metaG_FD_190536 | JGI IMG/M metagenome (GOLD analysis project Ga0256834, IMG submission 190536) | Hydrothermal vent microbial communities from East Pacific Rise, Pacific Ocean - 4281-140 | ecosystem: Environmental > Aquatic > Marine > Hydrothermal vents | place: Pacific Ocean: East...
ATTAGCAGCAAATCGCCCCTCGCTAAGTGCCAGCGCATCAACCACACTAATCACGCCATCAATGCTAACTTGAGTTTTTATTTGGGGCCAATTAAATGCCCTAACAAGTGGTTGCGGCAGGGCAAGACCAGAGGTTTCAATTATAATATGATCGGGCAGATTCTCCCGAGCCAAAATCGCCTCCATCGTTGGGATAAATTCATCAGCAACCGTGCAGCAAATACAGCCATTGGCTAACTCAACAATATCATTAACGCCATCTTCTTGGCAATTTTCATCTCCACAACCTTTTAGTAATTCGCCATCAACCCCAACATCACCAAACTCATTAATAATCAAAGCAATACGCTTGTTGCCTGCATTTTCTAACACATGGCGCACAAGCGTAGTTTTGCCTGCTCCTAAGAAGCCAGTAATTATGGTAACAGGAATTTTTTTCATACTAACCACCTGATTATGAGAGCTTAAGTGAGCGAGCAATAGTGAAATTGTTAAATGCTTTATTTTTAAGATAATGATGCGCCAAATAAAGCACTAAAAAGGTAAATAGTGGTTCAATAAACACTAAAGGCAAATAAGAAATTGCAAACATTGCCCAGTTAAGAAAAGGTGTTGGCTCATTACCAAGTGAAAGCCAAAATGCAACCATTGTGATTACGCCGCTATAATAAATTGCATCAAATTTTACAATAGAAACCCAATTAATTTTGACCTGGTTTTCTTTTGCAAAGAATTTTTTACCATAAATAGTATGTGCAATAATTAATGGAAGACAAAGCGAGAGAATATTTACCCCAAGATGTAACATATCAGCAGGTTCAAATAATAATGATTGTAATAATAGACCTAAAGCAAAACCAAATAATGTTGGCAAAAACCCAAATAGCAAATAAACGGCACTTGCACCAATAAAGTGCAATTCAGAAGCACCAACGGGCATATGAAATATTTGCATAAAGCCAGAAACAAATATTGCAGCAAAAGCAGTTTTAATTATTAGGTTTGGCTTTTTTATCAATCCAACTACATTAGATGATAGAGTTGCAATAGCGCCAATATTTGCAAAAGCAAGTTTAGCAGCACTAAGGATTCCAAGTTCAATATGCATTTAATTATCCTTTATTTTATTATTATAAAAACCAAATAAAAAGCCCAAAACTAGCCAAAAAACTAACGATGAAAATAAAGCATTAGCTGCAAAAGAAGTAGCTAAATGCGCTGGCACATCTGATTCCATAGTTAATGGCACAGGAGCGCCGATTATATGGGGTGCTAAAAATAATATTAGTGCTATGATAAAACTAACTGGCTTTGGTATTTTTACCACCAATAAAATTGCCCCCGCAGTTGCAAGCACCGTCCCCCACCACCAAATTTGACGAGCGCCAAGTTCTGCCGCTATCATGCCGGGTAATTCTGGCGGCAAACCAATTGCAGGCATAAGGGAAAAGCTGAAAAAACCCGCCAATCCCCATATTAAACCGTTTGATAGGTTAATATTTATTGACATCAAAACTGAAATTGCCACCATAAGAAATGCAAAACCCAAACTAACAAGCAATGTTGAAAGCACAGTATAAAAAATGCGCTCAAACCCGTCCTGCGGCTCCCATGACTGCTCGCTCATTTCATGTTTATCTGATGCAATAGGCGTTTTATCTGTCTCTTGATCCATCACATGACCTTCGCTCATTTCATAAGTTTCAGCCTCAAGAATTAGTGGTACAACCCGCCATTGCATTACTGCTGATTGCACAAGCCCAGCTACAATACCAACAAGTATTGCAGCGAAAAAAATTCGCTTAAAAATTTCCATAATATTTCCAAAAATCTATTATTTGTTAGTGACAAGGAAAGCCGCTAGCATGGCGCATATCATGCGCTCCATTATGCACTGCCATATTCTGTATAATACCTGTTCCATATATCAGCGATAAACCAATAAACAAAGCAAGCGATCCTGCTATTAATTTTTGAGACAAGCTAGCTTGAGCCAAACTAGTTTGAGAAATAGAAATAGTTTTAGTATTTGTAATAATCGTCATGTGCCTACACCCTCCGTGTGACGTTAAAAAACAGAGCTTTCGCTCAAGCGAAGATGGCAGGTCTCCTGACTTATGATGTTCTAAGAAATATAAATTTCCTAGTCGCCTCCTCTCCCCTTCCCAGCGTTTAGCCAGTGGAAACAAGAGAAAACTCATCACTCACAGTTGCGGGGGCAGTCACGGATTTAGTCTCTATTGAGTACGCCTCACCGTGTTCCCTATTAAGCCCGTTTCATTTTTAGAATCAGACACCATCTATAAGAGATCATACGTTGCCATAGGCTTTGCTAATTTGTCAAATTTTCTATAAATTAATCGACTAAAAAATAAGTAATACTAAAAACCACTCTCACCTTTTTATCTATTTGCTTTTCACTGCGCTCATCGGGAGTGTTTACCGCAGGTAGAATTTGGAAAACACCTTGATTAGCACTTTTAATATTGCCAACATTTGATTGCGATTCATTGGCAATTTATGACGTTCAAAAATAATTTACCCATTATTTATGACCATATTCCATTGCCTAACTTCGCTAGTTTCAAATACTCCCGCACTTACATAAGGATCATTGTTAGCAATCAGTTTTGCCTCAGCTAAATCCTGTGCTTTTATCACAATAAGCGAGCCATTTGGCTTTTCATTCTGATCTAAAAAAGGCCCACCAAAAATCACTTTATCACCAAGAGATTTGATATAATCTAAATGTGCAGGGCGTGTCGAAAGACGAGTTTCAAGCATGTTTGCGCCATCACGACCCTCAATTACAAATAACATTATTTTCCCTCTTCTTTTAATGGGCGGCTCATTAAATCAATCACCATTTTTTTAATGCCAACCTTATTTTCTAACAAATCATTAACCGCATCAATTAGCGGCACTTCAATATTATAGCTTTTTGCTAATTGCTGAGCAACAGGCGCTGAAATTACCCCTTCAGCTAATTTTGCTCCACTATCTTTTATTTCTTGCACAGATTTACCTAATCCTAATTGCTGCCCAAACCAATAATTTCGTGATTGGGTAGAAGTGCAGCTTAAAGTTAAATCACCAAGCCCTGCTAAACCTGACATAGTATACCTATCGCCACCCATTTTAATAACCAACCGCTCCATTTCAGCATAAGAACGCGCAATTAATGCTGATCGAGCAGAAAGCCCAAGCTTTGCGCCATCAACTGCACCACATGCCAAAGCATAGACATTTTTAAGACTGCCCGCCAATTCAACCCCAATAATATCAAAGCGAACATAGGGGCGAAAACTTGCCCCCGCTAATGCTGATGCCACCATTTTTGTTAATTCAATATCATTGCCCGCAAGCGTCACCGCAGTAGGCAAACCTTTTGCTACATCTTTTGCAAAACTAGGGCCTGATAAAACCATAGGAATCGCCATTGGTTTTTCTCGTATTAAAATTTCACTCTGCCTAGCTAGTGTAGTTTGCTCTAGCCCCTTAGCACATAAAATTACGGGTTTACCCGCCAATGCTTCATCATCAATCTCTTGCAAAACACAGGCGGTTGCTTGTGCTGGCACAACCATTAAAACCATATCGGCATTTTTAATTTGTCCATATCCATGAAGCGCAATAATCTTATCTGATAATATTTGCTCACCCAAAAACTCTTCATTTTTATGAGTTTTATTTATCTGATAGGCGATTTCTTCACTCCAGCAAAATAGCATAACCTCATTACCCGCCAAAGCCCCCGCCTGTGCCAAAGCACTTCCCCAAGCTCCTGCTCCTATTACTGCAATTTTTTTCATTTATTAATTCTCATATTTTCATCATCAAGTGGCCAACGAGCTTTTGCGGCAAAACTCAAATCATTACTAACACCCAAAGCATATCTCTCTGCCCCAGCCCATGCAACCATTGCCCCATTATCTGTGCAAAGCGAAATTGGCGGCACAATTAACTCTGCCCCCATTTGTTTAGTAACTTTCTCTAAAGCACGTGAGATTTCTTTATTCGCCGCCACCCCGCCAGCAACTATAAGTCGCATTTTTTCATTTGGATATTTCTGCCCAAAACCCTCTAGTGCCATGATTGATCTAGCAGATAAAACATCAACTACTGCCGCTTGAAAGCAGGCGCAAATATCTGCAATATCTTGCTCATTAACGGGCGCAATTCTTTGTGCAGCAACCCTTACTGCGGTTTTAAGCCCTGAAAAAGAAAAATCTAAACGCTTTTCATGCAATAAAGGGCGAGGGAACTTAAAACGAGTTTTATCACCCTTAAGCGCTTTTTGCTCGACTTTTGGTCCTCCGGGATATCCAAGCCCCAGCATTTTAGCTACCTTATCAAATGCCTCCCCCAAAGCATCATCAATCGTCGTGCCAAGTCTTATATACTCACCGACGTTTTTAACCTCAACAAATTGACTATGCCCACCAGAAACCAATAGCATTAAATAAGGGAATTGCACCTGATTAGTCAGGCGAGCAGTAAGCGCATGTGCCTCAAGGTGATTAATTGCAATCAATGGTTTATCAAGCGCCGCCGACAACCCTTTAGCCGTGGTAAGCCCAACCAAAACTCCGCCAATTAAACCCGGACCTGCAGTTGCCGCAATCGCATCAATATCAGAAAACTCAAGTTTTGCTTGTTTAAGCGCCTGTGAAATTATTCCATCAAGATGCACCACATGCGAGCGAGCCGCCAATTCTGGCACTACCCCACCAAAAGCTGCATGTTCATTTGTTTGCGAATACACAATATTTGAAATAATCTCACCATTGCCATTTTCATCACGCCTAACAATAGCGGCAGCAGTTTCATCGCAACTAGTTTCAATTCCTAATATTAAACTATGTTTTTGCATAATATATTTAAATCAACACCTGAAATTTTTGTCACTTTTACCTAACCCAAGCCCTTTGATTTTGCAATCATTTACAATTAACAAATATTGCAACAAAACATCTCTCATTTTTCTTGCTCTATCTTAAATAAAAAGGCTAAGATAAAGTCTTCAAATTCACTTCACTAAAATATTAGTGTTTTTTAGGATTTTCTAATGGCGAATAAAAAATCTAGCCCCGTAAAACCACCAATCATTGATCTAAAAGCAAATAAAAATCAAAAAACAACTTCAGGTGATAAAGCTAAAGCTGAAAAGCCTAATAAGAAATCTGATAAACCAACAAAATCACCCTCAATTATTTTCCCCGCTTTATTGGGAACAATAGGTGGCGCAATTTTAGGGGTAGTTATAACTTACTTATTGGCATTTTCTGACCTTTTACCAACTCCAAAAAAGCCAGAAGCCAATATAGCAATTAATCAGGAAATCTCTAATAATCAATCAATGATTGCAAATTTACAACAACAAATAAGCAGTTTTACTGATAAATCAAATTCAAGTGAAAATGCTTTGGTGGCACTTTCAAACCAACTTGAAACAATAGAAAAAACTACAAATACTAATATTAAAACTACGCAAAATATCGCTGATGAAAATAATCAATCAATCAGCGAGATAACAAAAAATATCAATATTTTACAATCTGAATTACAAACGCAAGCCAATCAATTTTCTAACACAGATCTCAATAAAATAGACAAACAAATAGAAATATTTGAAGAAAAATTAAATGCTCTCGCCGTAGGTGCTTCAAGCGAAGAGGCAACACAAATCGCCGCCTCTCTATCTGATTTAAGAAATAATGAGAAAAATCTTTTAGCGCAAATCAATTTAATTAAAACTGATTTAGATAATAATGGTTCAAATATTGCTGAATTAGAAAATAAACTCAATCAGCTAAGTGAGCAAATCGCCCAGACAAAATTAGAGACTAACCTTATTAAAATAGATCCAAGCAATCAGCCATTATCGCTAGCAATTAGCAAATTTGAAAATGCAATTTATAATGGAGAGAGTTTTAACAAACCGCTTGATGCAATTAAAACCGCCTTGCCAACCATTATACTTCCTCAAAATTTAGAAAAACTCGCAATATCTGGGCTTGATAATCCAGACAATATCATTGTTGAATTCTCAAACCTTGTGCCAACAATATTAAGGGCAACTCCTAGCAATAAAGATGCAAATTGGCGGCAATCATTATTAGAGCGCTCAATGTCAATTTTAGCAATAAGACCAAAAGGCGAAGTAGCAGGAGATAGTCCCGCTCAAATCGTTGCCCGTATTGAAGCCTCACTCTCCAATAAAGATTTTATATCTGCCAATGAATTAATCAACCAATTACCCAATAAAATGCAAACAGCTACTGCCCAAACAGGCAAAAAAATCGCAGACTTTTCTTTGGCTCAAACATTTGAACAAAATATTAATGATATAATCTTAGAGCAGAACTCTAATAATAATGGGGAAACTACCCAATGATACGACTAATTATTTATATTGCGCTTTCTTTAATTATAAGTGCGGGGGCTGCTTGGTTAATTACGCTTGAAGGCACAATTACCATTGATTTTGCGGGCTATCGCATGCAACCAAGCCTTGGCGCAACTGCTTTGGCATTAATCGCCTTAATTATAATTTCCATATTCATTTGGGCAATAATCAGGCGCTTTATTGAAGCGCCAAAAAGGCTAGCAAAGTTTAATCTCCAGCAAAAAAAGAACAAAGGCATTCAAGCTTTAAGCAATGGTTTTATTGCTTTACAAGCAGGCGATGCGATCAGTGCGCTTAAATTTGCAAAAAATGCAAAAGCGCAATTAGTTGAAAATGATGCGGCAAAATTATTGCAAGCTCGTGCTGAATTGGCGTTAGGTAATTTAACTCAGGCACGTGAACATTATAGGGCATTAATCTCAGACCAAAAAACCGCACCCGCCGCTTTAACAGGTCTATACGATCAAGCAATGGCACAAAACAGAGAAGACATCGCCATCACTTTTGCTAAAAAAACCCATGAGATTTCACCAAGTAGCGAATGGGCGAGTGATGCAGTTTTTAGAGATTTAGTTAAAAATTCTGATTATGAAAAAGCTCTAACAATGATTGCAACAAAAAAAGCTAAAAGCCAAGCTGAGATTGACAAATTACGTCGTCAGAAAACAATTCTTCACACCGCAATTGCCACAAGTGAAGAGACAAAAAATCCAGATAAAGCACTTATGCAAGCAAAATTAGCGCTTAAACTTGATCCAAATTTTATTCCAGCCGCTTTAATTGGCGCTCGTATTATGTCAAATAAAAACCAAATCCGTAAAAGCTCCTCATTATTACGTAGAGTTTTTAACGCAACCAGTCACCCCCATCTTGCAACCCTTTATGCCAATGTACAACCCGGATCTTCAGCAGTTGAGAAACTCAAAAAAACCACTGATATTATTGGTGAAAGTCCAAGCGATGTAAATTTAGCAATCGTATTAGCGCAAGCCGCAATTAATGCTTTTGAATGGGATAAAGCGAGAAAAACCCTATCAGATTTCACCAACCCACCCTCACAAAATGTTTGCGTTTTAATGGCACAAATTGAAGAAGGGCAAGAAGGCGATCAGGGTAAAGCTCGTGAATGGCTTGCAAAAGCCGTAAAAGCTCAAGCCGATCCAACATGGGTAGCAAATGGCATCACCTCAGATCACTGGGAGGCAATTTCTCCACTTGATGGAAGTTTAGATGCGTTTAAGTGGGAAATACCTAAAAGCACAATAGCAATTGCAAAGTCTGAGGCTAAACCCACCCCAGTTGAACAAGATAATCAGAATAAAAAAACTGAACCGCTAACTATTGCGCCATAAAGTTATTTTTATAACCCACCAAGAATAACTGTTGTTAACGCTCCATCAGATATAACCTTAGCACCAGCAATTTTGCCTTTTTTTGCATAATAGCCAAAATTAGCAAAACCAACTTTTGCCATAGAATTTATTAAATTTATCATTGTTGGAGAAGATGCCGCAGCAAAATGATAGCTATCTGAAGTATCATGAATGTTTGAGTTATCAATTATCGTTACATTTAAATCCCTAAGAACTGAGAAATCAGTAATATTTCCTAGCCGTTGTTTTCCATCATGGAAATAACTTGCTAAGCTACCAATCACCCAATCTTTTTTTGACGAATAAATAACAAATGGCTGTGGCAATCTACCAATATCTTTTGCCTGCTGGACAAATAAATCAACATCCAAATCTGGAGAAAGCAGTGCCACCCCACCAATTTTTTTAATTATAGAGTTTCTGCCCTTAAATTTTAACTGTCTAAGGGTTTCAACAATGATTGGCGCACCCATTGAATGCCCAACTAGAGTAATTTTTTTAATATTAGTTTTGCTCAAATCAGACAATAATTCTTCTAACCCGTTTCGTGCATAATCTGCGGCATCAATATCTTGCAAATAAAGACCGATTTCACCTGCGCTTGACCAAGAGTATAAAATAATAGCGGCATTAATCTCAAAATCAGCATTTATCTTTGCTGTACGAAAAACTGTTTTTTCAAAATTTGAATCAAACCCATGCACAAATATTACAATTTCTGATGAGTTATTAATATTTCTTGCCTCACTAATCACCGCTTTATTAAAAGCATTGTCACTTGCAATATTATTGCTAGCAAGAATTCTAAAAGACCTCTTTATATCGGTACTGATTTGCGGGTAAATAAACTTACCAATTCGTATCAAAGGTGGAATAGATACCTGCTGCATGCTATAAGATAATGTTGACGAACGCCCAATTCCATAACTCCCGTCCATTTCTTTTTGCCGACTTGAGGCAACCAACACATTAATTATTTTTACCTTTACCGCCTCATTATTTAAGTGGGCGTTACCTTTAAAAATATTAGCACAACCCGTGAGAGGAAAAATTATTAATAAACCCAAAAACAAAATAACATATCGTTGCATATTACTAAACCAGCCCTAGATTATTCTCATTCTACAATTCATCAACACTCATCACTATAAATGTATGCATATCGCCATCATCTTCCAAAATTGATACATATTCCCCAACCACAAATTTCTCCTCACCAAAGCGAAAACCCGCCTCATCATCGTCACTTCTTGTATCATCATAATCAATGCGATATCGCCCACCCGGCCCACGCAATAACTTGCCTATTGCATCTTCCTCATTATCTCGAAAGCGCCGTACTCTACAGCTATCTCGATATTTTGTTGCTGTTTCGCCATCAATTAAATCACTGGCATCTAATGGCATTAAAATATCATATCCATGAAGAGAATCACCCGCTGGGTGTCCAGGCTCACGTGCTAACTCTAATCGCACATGCCTAAAATTATCTGGCAAACCATGTTTCATAATAGACTCCTAATATTAGAAATTACTTGTTTAGTGAGACATTAAAATTGGCACTTGCGCATTTTTCAAAATATCACGTGTTGCACCACCCAAAATAAATTCTCTAAAACGAGAATGACCATATCCGCCCATCACCAGCATTTTTGCACCAACCTTATCAACTTCATTTAGCAAGGCATCACCAATATTTGACCAATTAGTAATATGACTAATTTCTACATTCACACCATGCCGATCAAGATGGCGTGCAATGTCAGCTCCGGGCATTTCTGTTCCATATTTCCCCTCATCTTCACTAACCATAGCAACAGTTACTTTTCCCGCTTTTTGCATTAGCGGCATTGCTTCACTCACTGCACGAGCAGTTTCTCGCCTATTTCGCCAAGCCAATAAAACATGATTAATTTCACTCTGCGGTTTAATCGCGGGAGGAACAAATAGACAGCCCCGTCCAGAATTAAATAAAACCGACTCCAATATTTCAGGCGTAGCACTATGATGATTATAGGGGCGAGTAGCAATGAATAAATCAGCCGTGCGAGCCTCTGCCGCCATTGCTAAACCCGCTTGCGCATAAGTAAGATCCATACGGCGTAGTTCAGAATTTACATCTAACTTTTTAAGCTGTTTTTCTAATATTTTTTCAGTTTTTTCACCAACAGCTATTGCTTCACTATGTAAATCAGCAATTGCATTAGCCGCTGACATCGCAACACCCCCTGAAACATAAATATTATCAGGCACAAGATTACAATAAAGCCCAGTTAAAAAAGCCTGATGACTATTTGCAATCAATTCAGCATAAGCAAGCCGCACCGCATCTTCATCGTTTCCTTCAAGATGAACCAGTAAATCTTTAATCATGATATCTTTCCCTAATTTCTATAATCAATAACAAATAACTATAAGCAGTGTATCTCAAGTGATAGTTTTTCACCTTGATACATATCAATTATTATTGATGTCTATTTTGCTCGCTATAAAATCATTGATAGTTTATAATCCATCTAAAGTTTATTATTTTAGGACATTTCGTGGAACAACGCTTAGATATTCATAATTCCGACACACCTAAAACATGCCTTGCTTGCGAAGTGAGACTACGAGGCATTTGTGCCACCTTAAGCTCTTCTCAATTGCTCGAATTATCAAAACATACCCGCCAAACCAAACATCAAGCAGGCGAAGAGCTCATTAGCGATGGCGAAAAGGTAAATTCATACGCAACAATAATATATGGCGTAGTTAAACTCTCAAAAATTTTAGAAGATGGTCGCCAACAAGTTGTTGGTTTGCAATTTGCTCCAGATTTTCTTGGTCGTCTATTTGCTGAGCAAAATAGCTTTTGTGCAGAATCGGCATCTGATGTTCAAATTTGCCGAATGCCAAAAAAGGCTATTGAAAAAATAATAACCAACAACCCAGATCTTGAACATATATTGCTAGAGCAAACCCTTAAAGAATTAGACGAAGCACGAGAATGGATAGTAACACTTGGGCGCAAATCTGCCTTAGAAAAAGTTGCCTGTTTTCTACATTTAATTGCAACTCATTTAGACCCAGAACATGTGCAACAAAATCAGTGTGAAATAATTTTTGATCTACCTCTCACCCGTGCTGATATTGCAGATTTTTTAGGTCTTACTATTGAGACTGTCTCTCGCCAGTTCACCAAATTACGAACCGAGAGAGTAATCGAAATAACCGCAAGGCGACATATTATTGTGCCAAACTTATCAGTTCTTAAAAAAACTTGTGGTTAGTTTTCATTATCAAAAGCTTTACCAAACCCGCCTGCTTTAGAAAAAATTGAAGCAAATAATTCTCTCTCAAAAGCAATATGCCGCCTTAATGCCTCAAAAAACCCTCTAAGCATATAACCAGTCGCCTCTGCCCCCTGCATTGGTTTTCCAAGCCCATAAGACATTAAAACTTCACCCAATTCTTCAGCAAAACATTTATCCCCCACATGCTCATTCTTCAATCTGCTAATTGTAGCTTCAAGATCATGTGCAACAGTTTTTGAATTCTCAAGCAACGGAAAAAGAACATCTTCCTCAAAGCGATGCGCTCTATCAATTATCTGCGGTAATATTCTTGCGGTATGAATACAAACCTGCCGATCAATACTATGAGGCAAGCTGTCTGCGATTTCCTCTAAAACGCCACAAAGCGAGAGCTGCTCATCACGAATACGATTAAACATTCCCTCTTTATCAATTGATTCTTTTTTAGATGACTTAATAGCCATTTTCACGCCTATTTTGATTGCCTTTTTAGAACCATTCTAGTTAAAGTAGGCTTTTTTTACATTAAACCTACTCAAAATGTCTCTTATTTTTAATAATCGCCATAAATTTGCTATCAACGCTTTGACATAGATCAAAGTTATGCAATAGCTGTTTTGTTACTAATCACGATTATGTGAGGTTATTTTTGACCTTATAATAATGAAACTTGATCGATGGTCATAAGGCAGAGCATTTTATGCCCATCATTATATTTAACTTAGGCGTGAGATAATACGCCACGGGGGATACATGAAATATTTAAGCGAGACAATCATTCTCGGCTTAGGAACGTTGTTAGCGGTGCTAGCTGCGGCCTTTGCTCAAGATGATCTTTTTCGAATCCATGCAATTACACTTGCACTAACTTTAGGCATTGCTACCATTGTTTTGGTGCGCATGGTTGTAGTTGGCGGTCCGAAAATTGTAGATGATAAAACAGGTTATTTTGATGCACCAATTCGAATTGGTGTTATTTTGACAGTTTTTTGGGGTGTTATTGGCTTTACTCAAGGCTTTTTAATCGCTAGTCAATTGGCTTGGCCAATGTTTAACTATGAACCTTGGTTTAATTTTGGGCGTATGCGTCCATTACATACATCAGCAGTAATTTTTGCCTTTGGTGGCACAGCATTGATTACTACATCATTATATGTAGTTCAGCGCACTTGCCAAACTCGTCTTTGGGGTGGAGCTGCTCTAACATGGTTTGTATTTTGGGGTTATCAATTATTCATCGTCATGGCAGCAACAGGCTATTTGCTTGGTATTACCCAAGGGCGTGAATATGCTGAGCCAGAATGGTATGTTGATATTTGGCTGACAATAGTTTGGGTTGCTTATCTAGTATTATTCCTTGGCACGTTGGTTAAACGTAAAGAACCACACATTTATGTGGCTAACTGGTTCTATTTGGCGTTTATTGTAACCATTGCAATGTTACACGTAGTAAATAATCTTGCTGTTCCTGTATCCTTCTTAGGTGTTAAATCTTATTCACTATTCTCTGGTGTGCAAGATGCGATGACCCAATGGTGGTATGGTCATAATGCAGTTGGATTTTTCCTCACTGCTGGTTTCTTGGGTATGATGTATTATTTCATGCCAAAACAAGCTAATCGTCCAGTATTCTCATATCGTCTATCGATTGTTCACTTTTGGTCATTAATCTTCCTATATATCTGGGCAGGCCCTCACCACCTTCATTACACTGCGCTTCCAGATTGGACGCAAACTTTGGGTATGGCTTTCTCAATCATGTTATGGATGCCTTCATGGGGCGGTATGATTAACGGACTAATGACACTTTCAGGTGCATGGGACAAAATCCGCACAGATCCAATCATTCGTATGATGGTGATGGCGGTTGCTTTCTACGGTATGTCCACATTTGAAGGTCCAGTTATGTCTATTAAAGCGGTGAATGCGCTTAGCCATTATACCGATTGGACAATTGGTCACGTGCATTCAGGTGCGCTTGGTTGGGTTGGCATGATTACTTTTGGTGCAATTTATTTCCTTACACCAAAATTATGGGGTCGTGAAAAACTATACTCCATGCGCATGGTCAACTGGCATTTCTGGTTAGCAACTTTAGGCATCGTAATTTATGCAGCTTCTCTTTGGGTTGCAGGAATTACTCAGGGTCTAATGTGGAAAGAATATGATCCACAAGGATTCTTGGTTTATTCTTTTGCTGAATCAGTTCAAGCACTACATCCTTATTATGTAGCTCGTGTGGTTGGTGGCCTGTTATATCTAACTGGTGGCTGTATCATGGCTTGGAATGTCTATAAAACAATCCGCGGTGATGTTCGCAATGAGAAACCACTTGTTGCACCAACATCTAACGCTCAACCAGCTGAATAGGAGGCGAAACAATGTCTATATTAGATAAACATAAGGCGATTGAGAAAAACGTTTCACTATTATTGGTGGGATCATTATTGGTCGTATCAATTGGTGGGCTAGTTGAAATCGCACCATTGTTCTATTTTCAGAACACAATAGAGAAGGTGGAGGGCATGCGCCCTTACACCCCTCTAGAATTATCGGGTCGTAATATTTACATTCGTGAGGGCTGTTATTTATGTCACTCACAAATGATTCGTCCTTTCCGTGATGAGGTTGAGCGTTATGGTCAATATTCATTGGCTGCAGAGTCAATGTATGATCATCCATTTCAATGGGGATCAAAACGCACCGGGCCAGATTTGGCTCGAGTGGGTGGACGTTACTCAAACGATTGGCAAGTTCAACATTTAACCGATCCACGCTCACTAGTGCCTGAATCAATTATGCCTAAATATGAATTTTTAGCAAAAACTCCTCTTAAGTTTGAGGATATGGATAAGCATCTAAAGGCAAATAAGCTTGTTGGTGTCCCCTATTCGCTAGATCATATTGAAAATGCAAAAGCTGATGTGATTGCGCAAGCAACTCCTGATGCTGACATTGATGGACTTGAAGCTCGATATACTGCTGATGGAAGATTTAATGTTCCTTTAGGTGATTTTGACGGTAATCCCGATGAAATTACTGAAATGGATGCATTAGTAGCATATCTTCAAATGCTTGGAACATTGGTAGATTTTTCTTCCTATGTGCCTGAAGCCAATTACCGATAGAAAGGAGTTATTATGACGTATGAATTTGTAAGAAACTTCTCAGGTACTTGGGGTTTGATTTACTTATTCGTTGTTTTTGTTGGGGTTATAGCCTTTGTGCTTCGCCCTGGTGCAAAGGATGCTGCAGCGCACGCTGCCAATATCCCCTTAAACGATGAAATTAAAAATAAGGAGATTTTGTAATGAGTAAGCAAGATCAAGAAATAGACGAGATCACTGGCACTGAAACAACGGGTCATGAGTGGGACGGTATTAAAGAACTTAACACTCCGCTTCCTCGTTGGTGGCTATGGATTTTTTATGCCTGTGTTATTTGGGCAGTCGGTTATATGATTGCTATGCCTTCATGGCCACTTTTAACTGGCTCTACAAAGGGCATGCTTGGCTATGCTTCACGTGGTGAGTTAGTAACTAAACTAGATGTAGCAAAACAAGCACAGTCAGTATTTTTCACTCAAATTGATGAAACTGAAGTTGCAGACATTGTAGCCAATGAAGAATTAGCACGCTTTGCTCGCGCTGGTGGTGCTAGTGCTTTTAAGGTGAACTGCGTTCAATGTCATGGTGCAGGTGCTCAAGGCTCTGCAGGCTTTCCAAACTTAAACGACGATGAGTGGATTTGGGGCGGCACGGTTGATGAAATCTATACAACCATTGCTTATGGCGCTCGCGATGATGCCAATGATGACTCTCACATTAGTGAAATGCCCGCATTTGGTGCAGATGAATTGCTTGAAAAAGCAGAAATTATTGCAGCAGCAAACTATGTTGCTTCAATTTCTGGTGGCAATGCAGATGCAGCACTTATTGGCAATGGCGCAGAAGTCTTTATTGACAATTGCGCTGCATGTCATGGCGAAAAAGCTGAGGGTGTTGTAGAGTTAGGCGGACCTGCTCTTAACAACCCTATCTGGTTATATGATGGATCAGTTGAAGCAATCACTGCTCAAATCAACACACCAAAACATGGCGTAATGCCAGCTTGGAGTGCAAAGCTTGATGATGCAACGGTTAAGCAATTAGCAGTTTATGTTCATTCATTAGGTGGTGGTAAATAATTTAATTTTACCAAAGAGATAAACATTATTAATTAGGCCGCTTCATTTGAGGCGGCCTTTTTTTTAGACCTTTAGAATTGCACTCTTTCGTCATACTCCCTCCCCTTGTCATACTCGCACTTGATGCGATAATATATATCAATAATATCAAATGGTTATGCAAACACGAAGGTGACGAACTGGGGGTGTTTGGGTTAAATCAGGCACTAATGCGCTTATCGCAAATATAACAAAGGGGTGATTAACTAAATTGCGTAAAAACAAAACTTATTTACTACTCTACTTTTCTACTTATAATAATTATAAATTGGTGCAAATTTGATTTGACTCAAAGTAATTATAGGCAGACACCATTATTAGTTTAACAAATTGAATAAACTTAGGATTGTTAACAATGCAAAATAAAGATGCTTCAAGCGCAAGCAAAAACAAACAAGAGTCAAAGGTTAAGGCTGTAAATAAAGACGCCAAAAGCCAAGCACTTTATGCCGCTCGAAAAAAAATCTTCCCTCGAAGGGTAAAGGGAAATTTTCGCAGGTTCAAATGGGCAATGCTAATATTTACACTTGGCATTTATTATATCACGCCTTGGCTACGTTGGGATCGTGGAGAATTTGCACCAAATCAATTTCTTTTATTAAATATCGAACATCGTCGTTTTTATTTCGCTTTCATTGAAATCTGGCCACAAGAATTCTATTATGTTGCAGGCATGTTAATAATGGCGGGGATTGGGTTATTTTTAACTACGTCTGCGGTTGGGCGAGCATGGTGCGGATATGCCTGCCCGCAAACCGTGTGGACAGACCTATTCATGTTGGTTGATAGAATTGCAGAAGGCGACAGAAACGCCCGCATCAAATTAGATAAAGCCCCAATGAGTTTTTCTAAATTTACAAAAAGGGCAACAAAACATATTCTTTGGATATTAATTTCTATAATAACCGCAATCACATTCACGCTCTATTTTGCAAACGCTCCCGATTTTATTATTAGCCTATTCACCCTCAAAGCTCCAAATGTAGCCTATGCAACTATTGGCGTTTTAACTTTCACTACCTATGCTTTTGCAGGCATAATGCGTGAACAATTATGTATATACATGTGTCCTTGGCCTCGCATTCAAGGCGCAATGCTTGATGAACATTCACTCACAGTAACTTATAATGATTGGCGAGGTGAGCCTAGAAGCAAACATTCAAAAAAAGAAAAAGCTTTGGGCAATCCGATTGGTGATTGCATTGATTGTGATGCATGTGCTGCTGTTTGCCCCACTGGCATTGATATTCGTGATGGTCAGCAGCTTGAATGTATCACCTGCGGGCTTTGTATTGATGCTTGTGACGATGTGATGGATAAAATTGGCGTTAATCGTGGGCTAATATCCTATACCACATTTAACTATTATAACGAAAATATGGATATTGCCACTGCTGGCGCATATTCGCACGCAGGCACACCAAGCAAACAAGTGCTAAAGGCAATTGAACCTACAAAAGTAAGAGATAAAAAATCTGGTAAAATCAAACCAGAATTCAAACATACTAATTGGCGTGAAATTGCTCGCCCAAGAACTATATTATATCTAAGTATCTGGGCAATTATTGGCATAGCAATGCTTCTTACTTTATCGTTTAGAAGCCCGCTTGATCTTAACGTACTTCGAGATAGAAACCCTCGTTTTGTAATGTTAAGCGATGGCTCAATTAGAAATGGCTATGATGTAAAAATCCTCAACATGACCCCAATATATCGAGATGTAGAATTATCTATTGAAGGTCTTCCAAATGCCTTAATGAGCCTTGGTGGATCAAGTAATGAGGCAACTAGCACATTAAACCTCACACTTGAACCCGACAAAGTTTTGCCAATAAGATTATATATCAAAGTCGATCCAAAACAATTAAATGCAGGCAGATCTGATTTTGTGCTAAATATTACAAATATGGAAAAAGATGAAACCGCATCGACGAAAGTAATTTTTGAAACTCCTAAGGATTAAACATGTCAAATAAAGTAGAAAAAAAACAATGGACATTCACTGGCTGGCACATGCTGATAATCACAGTGTCATTTTTTGCAATAGTTTTTGGCATGAATTTCTTCATGGCAATGTCAGCACTAAACAGCTGGACTGGTTTGGTGGTAAAAAACACCTATGTCGCCTCACAAGAATATAATGACAAACAAGCCACCACCCGAGCGCAACACAATTTAGGTTGGAATTCTTCTATTAAACATGAGAATGAAAAACTAGTTTTTTCTCTTAGCGATAAAGACAGCAATCCAATTTCAGCAGAACAAGTTTCACTAAAAGTACATCGTGTTGTTGGGGTTGATGGCGAGTTAGACCTTATTTTAACAAAGCAGCCAAATGGTGAATATTCAGCTCCTGCGCCTTTAGCTAGCGGCGTTTGGAATGTAACAATAAATGCAACTCTTAGTGATGGAACTGTATTTGAGCATTATTATCAAATTAAACTAGAGAAATAAAATGAGCTGTTGCGCACCGGGTGTAGAAAATTCATCTGAAGGTATCTCCTCGCCTGAAAATGATGATGAAACACTTCTGCTTGCTTCAAGAGAATTAAAAGGCGGCATAAATCAACTTGAGTTAGCCGTACCTGATGTGAATTGTGCGGCGTGTATTTCTTCGATTGAAGGTGCATTAAATAAACTTGATATGGTAGATAATGCTCGGGTGAATTTCTCTACCAAGCGAGTGCGGGTGAGTTTCACCAAAGGCAAAGGTCGCCCATCTGATATTACCAAAGCCATCATGTCACGTGGTTATCGCACATTTTTGCTCGATCCTGATATTGATAATAAGGGTGATGAAACTCTATCACAATTAGTAAGGGCGTTAGCTGTTGCAGGTTTTGCCGCTGGCAATATTATGCTTTTTTCAATCTCAATCTGGTCAGGTGCAGATGCAATCACCCGTGATTTATTCCATTGGATTTCTGCTTTTATCGCAATTCCAACTGTGGCTTATTCTGGTCGCCCATTTTACATCTCCGCTTGGCGTGTCTTAAAACACGGACATCTAAACATGGACGTGCCAATTTCATTAGCGGTTATTTTAGCATTGTTACTCAGCATTTATGAAACCTTTAATTCAGCACAAGAAGCATATTTTGATGCCGCTGTTACTTTATTATTCTTCTTACTTATCGGGCGCACGTTTGATCATTTAATGCGTGAAAAAGCCCGCTCTGCCGTAAGAAACCTCGCCCGCCTTGCTCCGCGTAACGTGATGCAGATTTTTGATGATGGTAGACGTGAATTAGTGCAGATAAACGAAATTGAAACAGGCATGACACTTGAAATTGCTGCAGGCGAGCGAGTACCTGTTGATGGTGAAATATTATCAGGCATTTCAGATTGCGATCTCTCATTAGTTACTGGCGAATCAGTACCTCAAAAACTATCAAAAGGCGATCAAGTTTTAGCAGGCACAGCCAACCTTTCAGGCGCATTAACAATGATAGCCAAAAAACCCGCCGCCGATAGTTTCCTCGCCCGCATGATTTCTTTAATGGAGGCGGCCGAAGGCTCAAAAGCGGGCTATAAAAGAATTGCCGATAGAGCCGCCGCCATTTATGCACCCGCCGTGCATTTATTATCGCTTGGCACATTATTGGGCTGGGGATTTTTAACTGGCGATTGGCATGTTGCCATTCTTAATGCAATCGCAGTTTTAATCGTCACCTGCCCTTGCGCCTTGGCGCTTGCAGTGCCAATCGCTCATGTTGTGGCATCAGGACGATTATTTGAAAATGGCATCATGATGCGAGATGGTGCGGCATTAGAAAAGTTGGCGCTTATTAATAGAGTAGCATTTGATAAAACAGGCACTTTAACCAAAGGCAAACCTGCTTTTATTGGTCAGTTTTTTGGCAATAAAAAAATGCAAAAAATCGCCGCCAATCTTGCTTCTTCTTCTCGTCACCCATTTTCCATCTCACTTTCTGCTTCAATAAAAAATGCCACCGCTTTTGAGAGTGCAAAAGAAGTTCCCGGCTTTGGTGTTGAAGTAGAATTAGACAATGGAACATGGCGATTGGGTCGCTCAGAATTTTGCAATGCCAAGGATATAAAAACTCCAAAAACTGGCTCAAACGTATGGCTAAGTCATGATGGCAAAGCAGTTGCAGGTTTTTCTTTTGTTGATGAAGCCCGCCCTGAAGCCAAAAAAACCATACAATTATTAAAGAATAAAAATCTACGCATCACATTATTATCTGGCGACAGAGAGCAAGCGGTGCAAGTTCTAGCAAATGAAATTGGCATAGATGACGCAAAATCGCAACTAACCCCAAAAGACAAATTAGACGATTTACAAGAATTCGCTAAAAATGGCGACAAGGTTTTAATGGTGGGCGATGGACTGAACGATGCACCTGCTCTTCGTGCCGCTTTAGTTTCAATGGCACCTTCAAGTGCTGCCGATATTGGGCGCAATGCCGCCGACTTTGTTTATACTCATAACACGCTTGATGCTATTCCCTTTGCTTTTCATATTGCTAAAAGAACTTCAAACACAGTGAAGCAAAATTTTGGGCTTGCTATTGCATATAACTGCATTGCCGTGCCGCTTGCCGTAAGCGGACAAGTAACCCCACTTATTGCCGCCCTTGCAATGTCCACTTCTTCTGTTTTAGTTACCCTAAACGCATTGCGCCTAAGAATAGGGGGAAAACATTTAATGTCTAAAAAAGCAAAAATAATTCCAAATACTAAAAACAAACAAAAAACAAAAGCCGCGATCGTTCAATGAGTACTATTCTTTTTTTAATTCCCTTAGCATTATTTCTTGGCTTAATCGGTCTTGGCGCTTTTTTATGGTCATTAAAATCTGGTCAATTTGATGATCTTGAAGGTGCAAGTTTAAGAATTTTAATTAATGATGATGACAAGCCCAAATCAGATAAAAAACAAGAAGAAAATTTTCAAGAAATAAGTGAAGAAAAAAAGACAGATGTTTGAAAAAATAAAAATCCTATTCAAAAGCCAAGCAGTAGAAGAAAAAACCCCAGACACAAATATCGCATTAGCGGCATTGTTAATTCACCTTGCTGCAGTTGATGGAATTGTTACTAATAGTGAGCAAGAAACTATCAGTACTATTCTTAAAACCCATTTTAATCTTGATAAACCACAAGTTAAAGAATTGATTGAGGAGGCAACAACAGCCGACAAACAGGCAGTTGATTTTTATCAATTCACTTCTTCGCTTACAAAATTAGATGAAGCGGAGCGCATAAATATTATTCGGCTATTATGGCAAGTAGCATTTGCAGATGATTATAACCATGAATTAGAAGACAATATGGTTTGGCGAATTGCAGAATTAATTGGTGTATCAAACCGAGAGCGCACAATATTAAGAAAAGAAATGCGAGAAGCAGCAAAAAACTAAACTCTTAATTTCATTGAAAATAAACATTTATTGCACTAGATATATAAAAATATCTTATGGAGAATTACAATGCGAGCAATATTAGACATTATCCTCATTATTTTAGATCTATATTGGTGGGTATTAATCGCCATGATTGTAATGAGTTGGTTATTTACATTTAACATTATCAATGCAGGCAATCAGGTTGTTGATACAATTTGGCGAGTTATCAATGCACTTACTGAACCTGTTTTAAAACCAATTAGAAAATTTATGCCAAATATGGGTGGACTAGATTTATCACCAATCATATTATTTTTAATAATAATCTTTATTAGATTAATCATTGGATATTATATTTATCCAAATGTATTTTGATCTCATCAACTCAATTATTTATCCTTAGTTGTTTCACCCTCTTGCGTAGTCATTGCGGCGAAAGCCACAATCCAGAATGCTAATTGGGCGGATAAGTTAGCAACTTATAGTGTATTTAATGGGTAGTTTGCAGACAATTATATACTTAGAGAGATTGCTGGATTGCGGGTCAAGCCCGCAAAGACATCGAGTTATTGTTTCTAATCGGGTAAAACCTCACAAAAAATGCAAAAAATCACAAAATAATAATTGCCTATTTGCAAAAAATCGTCTTACCTATCCTCATCTTTTGGGGGGAGGATAGGAATTGTTATATTTAACAAAATTTCTAGCCAAAGCCCTTTAGGAAAACAAACAAAAAAAGGGTAATAAAATGAATGAAGCACTATGGCTTATTATAGTCTGCGGCGCATTGTCTATTGTTTATGGCATAATCACAACACGCACACTATTAGCCGCAGATAGCGGTAGCGAAAAAATGCAAGAAATTTCTCTTGCTATTCGTGAAGGCGCACAAGCCTATCTTAAGCGTCAATATATCACAATTGGTATGGTTGGCATCGTAATTTTTGGCATTGCATGGTGGTTATTGGGTGTTTATTCAGCCGTTGGTTTTGCGCTTGGTGCTACCCTCTCAGGTCTCGCTGGTTTTATTGGCATGAATGTTTCAGTACAAGCTAATGTTCGAGTAGCACATGCTGCAACTACTTCACTTGCTAAAGGTCTTGATCTTGCGTTTAAGTCTGGTGCAGTAACGGGTTTGCTTGTTGCGGGTCTTGGGCTATTAGGTCTAACCATATATTTCTTTTATATGACAAGCGTTGGCGGATATGCCGCAACCGATAGAATTGTGATTGATGCATTAGTATCTTTATCATTTGGTGCTTCACTTATTTCAATCTTTGCCCGTCTTGGCGGCGGCATCTTCACTAAAGGTGCAGACGTTGGCGGCGATATGGTTGGTAAAGTTGAAGCAGGAATTCCTGAAGATGACCCACGTAACCCTGCAACCATTGCCGATAATGTTGGCGATAATGTTGGCGATTGTGCGGGCATGGCGGCTGATTTGTTTGAAACCTATGTGGTGACAGCAGTTGCAACCATGGTGCTAGCTTCAATCATGTTGCCAGATCAATATAAATTAGCAGGCATGATTTTACCGCTCGCTATTGGTGGTGCTTGTGTTTTAACTTCTATTGCAGGCTCATTCTTTGTTCGTCTTGGCAATGGCTCAATCATGGGTGCGCTTTATAAAGGCATTATCGCAACTGGCATTCTTTCGCTTATAGCAATTTATCCAACCATTTCTTATGTATTTGGTGGCATGGATACAGACCTTGGTGGTTTCACCGCAATGTCATTATTTTGGTGTGGAGCTATTGGACTTATCATTACTGGTCTAATCATTGTTATCACCGAATATTATACCGCAACTGGCAAACGCCCAGTGAACTCAATTGCACAAGCCTCATTAACAGGTCACGGCACTAACGTGATTCAAGGTCTTGCAGTATCACTAGAATCAACTGCGCTTCCTGCTTTAGTAATCGTTGGCGGTATTATCTCAACTTATGAGATTGCTGGTATTTTTGGAATTGCAGTATCGGTTGCAACAATGCTTGCACTTGCTGGCATGGTTGTAGCACTTGATGCTTTTGGTCCTGTTACTGATAACGCTGGTGGCATTGCTGAAATGGCAGGATTGGACGAATCAGTGCGTAAGAACACCGATGCGCTTGATGCGGTTGGCAATACAACAAAAGCCGTGACTAAAGGTTATGCGATTGGCTCAGCGGGTCTTGGTGCTTTGGTATTATTTGCCGCCTATACGCAAGATATTATCCATTTCGCCAAAGAAGCATTACCAGGAAGTTTCTTTTATGGTCTTGATTTAGCAAAACTAACCTTCTCTCTAACTGACCCCTATGTGGTGGTTGGTCTATTGATTGGTGGTTTGTTACCATTCCTATTTGGTGGCATGTCTATGACTGCTGTTGGTCGTGCTGCTCAATCAGTTGTGATTGAGGTTCGCCGCCAATTCAAAGAAAAACCGGGTATTATGGAAGGTACAGAAAAACCAGATTATGGTCGTGCCGTTGATATGCTAACAAAATCAGCAATTAAGGAAATGATTATTCCTTCAATGCTACCTGTGCTTTCGCCTATTGCTATCTTTGCAGTTATCTATTGGATTGCAGGCACAGAAGCTGCCTTCACTTCACTTGGCGCAATGTTAATGGGTGTAATTGTAACAGGTCTGTTTGTTGCAATCTCAATGACCGCAGGTGGCGGCGCATGGGATAATGCTAAGAAAAGCTTTGAAGATGGTTTTATCGATTCTGATGGCGTATTGCACGAAAAAGGCTCAGATGCTCATAAAGCTTCTGTAACTGGCGATACTGTTGGTGATCCATATAAAGATACCGCCGGCCCTGCTGTTAATCCAATGATTAAAATCACAAATATTGTGGCTTTATTATTGCTTGCAGTGCTTGCTAGATAGGCAAAATTATAACCTAAAAAAGGTCGAATCCCTAGGGGTTCGACCTTTTTATTTATTCATCTTTATCTATTGGTTTTTCTTCAAGTGCATATTTTGTTAATAGCGGCATTTGAAACATTGAGAAAACAATTGTAAGTGGCATGATGCCCCAAACCTTAAAACTCACCCATTGATCGGTAGTAAAATTTCGCCAAACCACTTCGTTTAATACCGCTAGAACTAAAAAGAAAATTCCCCAACGTAGAGTAAGGGCGCTCCAGCCGCCTTCTTTAAGTTTATAAACTTCGCCAAAAACATATTTAAGTAATGAGTGATTAAAAATAAGCCCGCCAAGTAAGATTGTTCCAAATAAAATATTCACAATTGTTGGTTTCATTTTGATGAATGTATCATCTTGCAAATAAAGAGTAAGACCGCCAAACACTAAAACAACTGCGCCAGTAACTAATGGCATGATTGCTAATTTTTTTAAGATAATTTTACTGGCAACCAATGAAATTACCATAGCAACCATAAACCAAGCAGTAGCGGCAAAAATATCTGCACGGGCGTTTACAATAAAAAATAATATTAAAGGACCAAGCTCAAGACTTAATTTTATTAATTGTGGTTTTAAGTCTTTCAATTCAGCTTCACTTGCTTGTTTACTCATTTATTCTGCCTCATTTGGGTTTATTCCTGAAATTATTTGAGCAAAATCACTTGCCGCAAAACTCTCTAAATCTTCTACATTTTCACCTACACCAATAAAATGCACAGGTAAGTTAAATTTTTTCGCAATAGCAACTAAAATTCCACCCCGTGCCGTGCCATCTAACTTAGTCATAACTAGACCAGTAACCCCCGCCTTTTGGCTAAAAATTTCTACTTGATTAAGTGCATTTTGCCCCGTTGTCGCATCAAGCGTTAATAGGGTTGCGTGCGGAGCGTTTGGATTTAATTTTTTTATCACTCTAATAATTTTTTCTAACTCGTCCATTAATTCGCTTCGGTTTTGTAAACGCCCTGCGGTATCAATTATTAACACATCAACTTGCTCGTCTTTTGCTTGTAATAATGCATCATATGCAAGCCCTGAAGCATCTGAGCCAACGGGGCGAGAAACCACTTTTGCGCCCGTTCTTTGTCCCCAAATTTCTAACTGCTCAATTGCAGCGGCTCGAAATGTATCACCCGCACCAAGCATTACTTTTTTACCCTCATCAGAATATTTTTGTGCCAACTTGCCAATGGTGGTGGTTTTGCCTGAGCCGTTTACCCCAATCATTAAAATTACAAATGGGGTGGAGCTTTCATCTACCACTAAAGGTTTGGCAACGGGGGTTAGGATTTTTTCTACTTCACTGGCAAGCACTTTTTGCACATCATCGGCTGATATTTCTTTATCAAATCTATCTTTTGCCAAAGCCTCAGTTATACTAATCGCCGTATCAATACCAAGATCGGCTTGAATAAGAATATCCTCAAGATCATCAAGGGTTGCTTGATCTAGTTTTTTCTTGGTAAAAACTGAAGCAATATTATTACCTAGATTTTCTGAAGATTGTTTTAGTCCTAATGAGAGCCGTGAAAACCAACTTTTTTTCTTTTCCTTCTTTTGTACTTTCTTTGGCGCTTTCTTTGTAAGTTTTTTCTCTTCTAATGATTTTGGAGCATGCTCCTCTATCCATTCAGGCGTAGTTTCTGGCGGCCCTGCATCTAGGTGATTTTCTAGTTTTGGAGTTTTAATTGGCTCTGATGCTGGTTTGATTTTTGGCTTGGATTTTGCAACAGGTTTAGCTGCAAGCTTAGCTTTTGGTGTAGGTTTGATCTTAGATTCTGCTTTAGCTTTAGGCTCTATTTTTGGTTTTGCCGCAGGTTTTACTTTTTTTCCAATAGAAGCTTCTTCAAGCTTTTTCTCAATTTTTATTTCAGTCGCAGAGCTTTCAGTAGCGGGTGTTTCTGATGCTTTAGCCACCCCATCATTTTTGCCAAATAGGCGAGAGAAAAATCCTTTTTTCTTTTCATCACTCATGAGTTTCTCCCACTATTTCACCAATTAAACTTTTATCATTATTTGTGGTAATTTTTACCTGAAATAGTTTGCCAGATATATCATTATTTATTTTTTTGCTAAAATTATTATTTGTCAAAATTTCAACAGGAATGAATTGCTCGCTTCGACCAATTAAAACATTATCTCTAACTCGCTCAATTAGCACATTTTCAACTTTGCCAATTCTTGATGCCATAAGTTTTGCGCATTGTTCATCACCAAGTTTACGCAATTTTGCAGCACGTTGTTTTTTTATGGTTTTAATTATCTGATTTGGAATTTTTGCAGCAGGCGTGCCAATGCGTGCCGAATAGGGAAAAACATGTAAATAGGTTAAATCTGCTTGTGTTACAATATCTAAACTATTGGCAAACATTGCCTCAGTTTCAGTTGGAAAGCCCGCAATAATATCAGCCCCAAAAACCATATCTGGACGTAATTCTCGTACCTTTTCAACAAAATCAAGCGTATCTTGGCGCAAGTGCCGTCTTTTCATACGTTTGAGAATCATATCATCACCAGATTGAAGCGATAGATGTAAATGCGGCATAAGGCGGCACTCGCTTTTAATAGTTTCAAATAATGCCTCATCAGCCTCAATCGAATCAATCGAAGAAATCCTAAGGCGAGGCAGGTTTGGCACATGTTGCAATATTGCTTGCACCAATTTACCAAAGCTCACCTTACCCGGCAAATCAGCGCCATACGAGGTAATATCAACCCCCGTCAGCACCACTTCATTAAATCCATTATCAACCAGCTTTTTTATTTGATCAATAATCACACCCATTGGGGTAGAGCGAGAAGGGCCTCGCCCAAACGGAATGATGCAAAATGTGCAACGATGATCGCAACCGTTCTGCACCTGCACAAATGCTCGAGTATGCCCGTCCATTCCTTCAATTAAATGATTGGCAGTTTCTTTAATCGACATAATGTCATTGACTTGAATTTTCTCGCTCAAGCCAATGCCAAAATCTATTGCAGAATTAATTGCTTGATAGGTCTTACTTTGTAATTTTTC
>Ga0256834_1000558_pt1 | contig 26604 bp, 25 predicted proteins | sample 4281140metaG_FD_190536 | JGI IMG/M metagenome (GOLD analysis project Ga0256834, IMG submission 190536) | Hydrothermal vent microbial communities from East Pacific Rise, Pacific Ocean - 4281-140 | ecosystem: Environmental > Aquatic > Marine > Hydrothermal vents | place: Pacific Ocean: East...
CACGTCATCTACTTCACAGGCTTCAGCTCGAAGTATTACAATACATCTTCGCTTTGCCTGCTCGTATCTAACGTACCTGGGACTTTTTCAGCAAGCCCTAAATTAGCAATTGAACCGTCATTACTGCATAGGCAGTAATGACGGTTCAATTTATTACATCGAATAATCAACCACCATTCTGCTCATTGCCTTAATACCTATAACCAAAGCGTCATCCTCCACATAAAAATCAGGGGTATGGTGTGAGGGTGCATCTTCGGGTTTTACATTTACAGGAGTGCCCCCTAAAAAGAAGTAGAAACCGGGTACTTCTCTCTGAAAAAAAGAAAAGTCTTCTGCACCTGTTACTGCGGGTATAAGGTTGACATTATCTGCACCTACCACACTTTGCAAAGTAGGAAGCATTTTAGCGGTTAAGTCCACATCATTAAATGTGATAGGGTATCCTTCGTGTATAACTATTTCAACCGTTGCCCCATTACTTTCGCCCGTTTTAATGGCAATCGTTGTAAGTCGTTCAAATATTTTATCGCGCATATCATTATCCAATGCCCTAATGGTACCAACTAACTTAACTTCTTCTGGAATAATATTACTCCTTACACCTCCATGAACGCTACCAAAGGTAACAACGGCAGCTTCCTTTGTGAGTGGCATATTTCTGCTCACAATGGTTTGTGCATTATTTATAATTTGGGCTGCGGTTACAATAGGGTCGATACTACTCCAGGGGCGAGAGCCATGGGCTTGTTTGCCATGTATTGTAATTTCAAAACTATTGGAGCTTGCCATGGTGCCACCGGGCTTATAATTAATTTTACCCACATGTGTACCTGACGAAATATGTAACCCGAAAATGGCTTCTACATCAGGGTTTTTTAAAACGCCTTCTTTTACCATTAATTTAGCACCGCCTTCTTCGCCTTTAGGAGCTCCTTCTTCTGCAGGTTGAAAGATGAATTTTACAGTTCCTTTTAGTTCTGATTTTATGGTTGTTAGTACCTCGGCCGTACCCATTAAAATAGCAATATGGGTATCGTGCCCACAAGCGTGCATTACAGGTACTTCATTGCCATTATATTTTCCTATGGCCGTTGATTTCCAAGGCAAATCCACTCTTTCAGGCACAGGCAGCCCATCAATATCGGCTCTCAGGGCAACTACCGGCCCGGGTTTTCCTCCTTTAAGAATGGCCACAACACCTGTTTTGGCCACATTGGTTTGTACTTCTAAACCTAAAGATTTAAGGTGGGCAGCAATGTATTCTGCTGTTTTAAACTCACGGTTCGAGAGTTCAGGATTTTGATGTAAATGATGCCTCCACTCAATGGTTTTGGCTTCTACCTGCTCAGCAAGAGACTCTACTTTTGCCTGAAGTTTAGATTTTTTTGGTGGGTTGGTGAATGCAACCAGAACAACTATAAGAAATAAAAAAGGTATTTTTTTGATCATGACAAAATAGGGTTAAGATGAGAAAAACGCTAATGTAACCAATTTTTATTGAGTAGTTTGCACCCTTTTGATGAATGGAAAAAATTAATCGACCATTATTCTTTCTACTCTGGAGCTAATATTTGTAAGAATTTCGTAAGGAATGGTGCTTCCTCGTTTTGCTAACTCTTCAATTTTAATGCTGGCACCAAAAAGTTCTACTACATCCCCTGGTTCACAATCAATATTGGTTACATCTATCATTATTAAATCCATACAGATTATGCCAACAGTTTTGGCTCTTTTCTTATTAATTAAAACTTCGGCATTCCCGTTGCCAAACACTCGAAGGTAGCCATCGCCATACCCAACACTTATGGTTGCTATTTTCCCGTCATTTGGTAAACTGCCTTCACGACCATATCCAATGGTTTCTCCTTTTTTCACCTCAATTATTTGTAATATGCTGCATTGAAATGTGGCAACTGTTTTTAGCTGGCTGTTTAGTTGGTTTGCAGAGTCATATCCATAAATGCCTATACCAAGGCGTACCATATCGTATTGGTACTGTTTAAACCTGATGGCTCCACCCGTAGGCATCAGGTGTTTAAATGGTGTGTTATTAAGCCCTAAATGGAGTTTCTCAAAACATGTGTTAAAATAAGCGGCTTGCTGATGCGTAAATTCATCATGTTTTGGTTCGCCCGGAGCTACCACATGAGCAAAGGTGCTAACTACTTGTACTTTAGAGTTATTAATAAGGGTAATAACGTCCTCTAATTGATGTTGTAGCAGACCAAGCCTCTTCATTCCTGCATCAATTTCTAAATGCACTCGTATAGCTTGGTTTAAAGCAACAGCTACCTTTACCATCTCGATAGAATAAAGCACAGGCTCAAGATTTTCGTTAGCCATCTTTGCTAGGTCGTGAGGGGTGCTTGCCATTACAAATATTGGCTTTGTAATGCCGTTTGCTCTAAGCTCAAACCCATTGGCAGGGAACGCAACTCCAAAATAATCTACTTTACTTTCAACCTCATTAGCAACCAATAAATTATCTGTACCGTAACCATTGGCTTTAACCATTAGCAATATTTTTGTGTTATTACTAATTAGCGACCTATAAGTGGTAATATTTGCTAAAAGAACTGATTTGCTAATCAGCAATTGGGCGTTGGATGTATAAGGTTGACTCAAAGCAGGTAATTGATTTCTTTAAAAATATTTACTCTTGTACAATTTTTACCTTTAGAAGCTCTTTAATAAACAAATCATTCGATTGTGGACTTATGTAAACCTCATCGTAAAATTTGCCAAATTTAATAATAAGACCTTTTGTGGCGGTAGCTGGTTTTAGCCCAGCCCATAATGTTTTACCTATTACGATTTCTCTAATATCGTTGATTTTAATACTTCCTTTAATAGGACCACTTTTATAGGTTAATAGCCCATTGGCTAATTCATAATAGGTGCCAAAAAATATCCACAATAGGAATACAACACCTACTCCATCTAATAAATGTATCCAAATAGGGATAGATTCATATTTTGAAGAGATAAGCCCAAGTGTAGAAATGGCTACCAAAACAAAAAGGGTGCCCGACATAATAATTGAAAATGCTACGTCTCTTCTACTTTTAAATTTCATCATCATTTCTTTAGCATAAAGATAAGATACCTAAATTAATCTATGCCCATTTGGAACTGGCATATCTACGGTAGAAAGAACAATATGTCCATTCTCATCTTTAAATCCGGTAACCAATACTTCTGAACGAATGGAGCCAATTTGTTTGGGTTCAAAATTAGTTACACAAATTACTTGTTTACCAACAAGTTCTGCTATACTGTAGAGGTCTGTAATTTGTGCACTCGATTTTTTAATACCCAGCTCTCCTAAATCTACATATATAATATAGGCAGGGTTGCGTGCTTCTTTAAATTCTTCTGATTTAATAATAGTACCAACACGCAATTCTACTTTTTCAAAATCCTGCCAGGTAATAATCATTCTCTTTTGTTAAAATATGTTAATGCCGTAACTTTATATATTGCACTGCGTATATTTACAAGTGCCTAATCGTATTATTTATGTTTAAGAACATTGCAACTCTATTAATCTTGGTTTTCTTAGTTGGCCTTGGCGGTCAAACCTTCGCAATTACAGAACCTAAAGTTAGTGTTGATCCTAAGCTGGAATCAGATAGTACAAATGTAAAAAATAAGGAGTTAATTACAGTTAATAAGGCAAAACCAACAGCTACCTCAAATACAAACACTGATTCTAAATTAAATTTTTGGGAATCGGAAGAGGAAGTTGAAGAAGACTCCTCCTCTAACTCAGCCCTTTCTTTTAACTTTATCTATTACATTATAGAAAAGTTTAAATTTCAGGTGGAGTAAGAAACTTGCCTAACAGTTGTTTTTTTTGATTAATCCTGAACAAGCCTAAAACCCTGCCCGTGTATGGTGATGATTTTAATAGAAGGTTCCGGCTTTAAATGCTTCCTTAATTTGGCAATATACACATCCATACTGCGGGCATTAAAATAACTGTCATCTCCCCAAATAATTTTTAGCGCAGCTCTTCTGTCCAGTGTCCTGTCCATATTTTGGCATAATAAATTAAGAAGAGCCGCTTCTTTGGAAGTTAACTTGGTTGAGATACCATTAAATGTGAGTTCCTGATTTTTAGTGTTAAATGAGATTTTGCCAAGCTCAAACATGTCTAATTTTTCGGCTTCCACACGGTTGCCTCTCCTAAATATTACGTTGAGCCTTAGTAGTAGTTCTTCCATACTAAAGGGTTTGGTAATATAGTCTTCGGCTCCCAGCTTAAACCCATTTAGCCTGTCTTCTTTCATAGATTTGGCCGTAAGAAACAGAAACGGAATTTGTTTATCTATTTTTCTAATTTCTTTAGCTAGTGTATAGCCATCCATTTTGGGCATCATTACATCGAGCAAACAGCAGTCGTAGCTTTGGGCTTTAAAGGCTTCCAAGCCTTCCACTCCATCTCTAAATAAAAAAGACTCATATCCCTTTAAACCAAGGTATTCGCTTAATATCTGACCCAGATTTTGGTCGTCTTCTACAATTAGTAGCTTTTTAGATTTCATAAAGGAAGTTCAATGGTGAATTCACTGCCTTTTTTTAATTCTGAAGAGACGGTAATAACTCCCTGGTGTGCCTGAACAACATACTGTACATAGTTTAAGCCTAAGCCGAATCCTTTTACATTATGAATGTTGCCTGTGGGTACACGGTAGAATTTATCGAAAATATGCTTTTGCTGATCGTTGCTGATACCGATACCGTTGTCTTTTATTTTAATAAGAATGCTTTCTCCTGTATTTTCTGTAGTAATGAAAATAAGGGGAGCTTTAGCTGCATATTTAATGGCATTATCTAACAAATTGGCAATGGCGTTATAAAAATGATGCTCATCTACTTTGGTAATAAAACGGGCTGCATTAAACTGTAATTTGATTGAGGCTTCTTTTTGGTTGAGCTGCATTTTTGCTTTTTCAACGCAATCTGTCATAAGCTCATGAATATTTTGTGTCGATTTATTAATCTGAAGCTCTTCTTTTTCCATGGTAGCTGCCTGTAGCACATGTTCTACCTGTGTTCCTAATCGGCTGGTTTCGTCTTTTATTACCCCAACATACTTATCAACACGAGCCTTATTCATTGATATGTCGGCATCACTTAAGGCCTCTGCTGCCAATGATACTGTGGCAATAGGCGTTTTAAACTCGTGGGTCATATTATTGATAAAGTCATTTTTAAGTTCAGAGAGTTTTTTCTGCTTTAAAATGATGTAAATAGCATACGAAAAACAAGTTATGATAACCAATAACAGGATGATAGAACTACTTAATGTAGCCATGATTTTTTTAAACAGAAATTGATCCTTAGCTGGAAAGTTTACCACCAAAAAAGTAGCATTTCCTAAAATATCGTTTGGGAAAAGAGACGCTTTCAGAGGACTTTCAATGAGCATTTCTTTGGCCATATTGGCGGTATCAATAAACACAAAATGATCTGTGTTTTTATCATATACCCCAAAATTAAAATAAATATCTATTCCTTTATTTTTAAACTCGAGTTTCAGCAAACTATCTATTTCTTCAGGTCGAATACGCCTTTTCATATCAATATTTTCCTCTGAAACCATGGCGTGAACTACATTATTAAACTCTTCTGTTTTTTTAAGAATGCGCTGAACGTTCAAATCATATCCATCAGAATCGGACGAAACAACAAGCTCAACCTGAATATTGCCTGTTGAGTCACCCAACTTAATGTTATGCATAACATCGGTGCTTGCATACGAATAACTCTCGGCCTTGCTAATCAGGGTGTTACCCGCACTTCCGGAAGAATCAAAAACAATTATATTAACATTATTATCAATTTCTTTTAAACCTTGTTCTTGCCCCGGCTGTATTTGATATTTTATATTGCCGGAAGAACCGTCATTAAAAAAGAACCATTTATGTTTTAAAGCAACATTGGCAAGCTCACTTCGCTCAAGCTTATAAGCCACCATATTTAACGACTCGTGTACATCCTTATTAAAACGCTCATTACTTAGTTTAATGGCATTATTTATCCAGTACACCTGAAAAGAAGTGAGCCCAATTAATGACAATGTCATTAAAGAAATAATCGTCCAAATAACTTTATTGTTCATGCAATAATTTAAACCGTTTATCAAAAATACAGTTTATCTATTCTTATGGTTTGTTTTTAACACTCTTTAACATTCTTTAACCATTTTTTAACAAACGAGGTGTGTAATTTGAAAAAACAAAATTTACAAAAAATGAAAAATGTCTTAACAACGCTTTTAATCTTACTTTCGGTAGCAGGGTTTAGCCAAACAAAAATTTCTGAGCCAAACCAAAATACAATCAAAAATGATTATTTAAAAGGGCTACATAAACCAACAGAAGAAGAAAGAGAAAATATAAGTTTACAACTAACACCGAATTTAGATATTTATACTAGTGAAGGAAAAAAAATAACTTTTAATGAGGTTTTGCCTTTATTAAAATCAAAGAAATTTTCACTAGACCCATATATTAATGATAATAACGAACTAAAGGCAGCTGTTCTCAGCCCTGTAATTGAAGATGCAAACAGCATTGAACAAAAGGTAAGTAAAAAGACAGAAAAAGGTGAGCGTGTTGGCAAATACGCAAAACCTTTTAATGTTACTGATATTAATGGAGAAGAGTACTCCCTTGAAGAGTTGAAAGGTAAAATAATTGTTCTGAATTTTTGGTTTGTTGAGTGTAAGCCTTGTGTAATGGAAATACCCGACTTAAACAAATTGGTAGAAAAATACGAAGGGGAAGAAGTTGTTTTTTTAGGGCTTGCCATCAACAAAACACAAAAATTAAACTCCTTCTTAACTAAAAAAGAGTTTAAATACAAAATTATTCCTGAAAGCATGGATGTAATTAACAGTTATGAAATAACCTCTTACCCTGCCCATATCGTAATAAATCAAAGCTCCAAAGTGGTGTTTTCTGCAACGGGCTTAGGCTCTAATACCATTGGTGATTTAGAAAAAACAATAAAAAAGCTATTAAAGGAGTAGTGTGATGAAGAGGAAAGCCTCTTTTCTTAATACTCGTATAAAATGTACAATTAACGAAACAAAATTTAACAAAAATGAAGAATATTTTAACAACATTTCTAATCTTACTTTCGGTAGTAGGGTTTAGTCAAACAAAAACGCAGCAAACCAATGTTCAAATTGATGTTGAAAATGAAAACGGTGTAGAACAATATAATCTCAAGTTAGAACAAGAGATTGATGGGAAAACAGTTGTAACTGAAAAATCCTATAACAGTATAGAAGAAATGAAAAACGACCCCGAGCGTGAGGGTATAAACATTGACTTTTTTCAAATGGATGAGGGTGGTTTTTCAACCAAAGAAGGAGAGGCTCATGTAATTATAAAAATTGATGATGAAAAAGGTTCTTCCGAAGGTTATGAAGTGATGTTTTTTACAGATGGAGAAGACGGTGAAGAGACAAATATTGAAGTAACTGTTGATGAAGACGGAACCAAACATGTTTTTAAAAATGGTGAGGATATTGATCTTGAAGAACTTGCGAAAGGCCATGAAATGATCTTTGTCTCTAAAGAAAGAGGTGGTGTGAAGGAATTAGAGGAAGATGGTCATAAAATCATGTTTTTCTCAGAAGATGGTGACAATGAAGGAGACGTTAAAATTGAAGTAACCGTTGATGAAGATGGCAACAAACAAATCTTTAAAAATGGAGAAGAAATAGATGTGGATGAACTACACAAAGGTTCTGGCAATGTATTTATGTTTAAATCGGGCGATGGCGATAGCCTTAATATTGAAGAAACTATGGAGGTTAAGGTTACTGTAGATGAAGATGGCAACCATCACGTAGTGGTAAATGGCGAGGAAGTTGATTATGATGAATGGAAAGAGAATAGTCAATCACCTCTTCACTCTGGCAATATGGTTTGGGTAGAAGATGGAGAAAATGGACAAAAAATCACCAAAGAAATCATAATTATTAAAGGAGATGATGGAGATGAAAAAAATGTAAAAGTTGAAGTGGTTGTAAGTAATATTGTGCTGCACCTCGAAGACATGAGTGTAGAGGATAAGAAAACTTTTTCTATTGAAGATAGCAAGAACCTTAAGCTAGAGGAATTTAATCTTTACCCTAACCCAAGCAACGGTACGTTTAATTTAAAATTTGCGGGTAAAGAGAAATCAACGATGGTAAGAGTAACTAACATTAATGGTAAAGAAGTGTATGCTGAATACCTTCAAAACTTTAGCGGTTTTTATGATAAAGAAATTAATCTTGCCGGACTTAAAAAGGGAATATATCTTTTGCAAGTAGTACAAGGAAACAAAGCCGTAAATAAAAAAATAGTGATTGAGTAATTAGGGTCAATCACACTTTAGTTAGGAGGCGATACTGAAAATCAGTATCGCCTTTTTTATGCTAGTAAGAATAATTCTAGATAGAGCCAATAATCCAATTTCGCCTAAATAATTGATTTTATATGATTTAAGTCATTTTTTATATTGCCCGAAGCCAACTACATTTGCATTGTTTATAATAATTCTAAATAATTGAGCAAAGCAAAAACGGTAGGAGATTTAAAACCTGGAGAAAACGGAACCATCTGTTGTTTTAAAGACGACCACCTGTCGTTAAAGCTGTTGGATATGGGCTGCTTACCTGGCACAAGTGTAGAAATGAAATTTTCTGCACCACTTGGCGACCCTATTTGTATTGATGTTGAAGGATACAGTTTATTGCTTCGTAAAGCAGAAGCTCACACCATTTCGTTAGTAGAGTAGTTAATGAGTACAGTCCAGCGAAAACGCATTGCTCTTGTTGGCAACCCAAACTCTGGCAAGTCTTCTTTATTCAATCAACTCACTGGTCTCAATCAAAAAATTGGAAACTTTCCCGGGGTTACCGTAGATAAAAAAACAGGAGTTTCTGTACTTTCTAATAATGAGAAAGTTGAAATAATTGATTTACCGGGCACCTATAGTATCTACCCAAAATCCAATGACGAAACGGTAGTTGCCGATATTCTTTTAAATAAAGAAGACGAACTTTTCCCTGATGTGCTGGTAGTTGTGGTGGATGCATCTAACCTAAAACGTAATTTGCTGCTCTTTACCCAAATGAAGGATTTGGGGCTTCCTGTTATCCTGGCTCTTAATATGGTAGATATGGCCGACAGAATAGGAATGGGTTATGATTTAGAGTTACTTGAAAAAGAGTTGGGAGCTCTGGTAATTTCTACTAATGCACGGATTGGCGAAGGCATTGATGAACTTAAAAAAGCACTGGAAAATAAAGTTACGGTTAGTGGAGGCAGCTTTTTTGATGTTACAGAACTTGCCAAAGATCAAATAACAGATTATCTAAAAGAACATCCTGAAGATACCGCCTATTGGGCACTCCAACAATTAACAACTCAAGGAAAAATAGAACAAAAGGATAGTGTTCAGGCTAAAGACACTACCCTGCGTTATGGCAAAATTAACCGGCTGGTAAAAAAGGCAGAGGTAAAAAAAGAGGCCGTTGGGCTAAAACTTTATTCAGAAAAAATAGATAAGTTTCTTACACATAAGATATGGGGCTATGTTATTTTTCTCTCTATCCTTTTTGTTATTTTTCAAGCCATTTTTGCATGGGCAAGCTGGCCAATGGATTTGATAGATATTGTTTTTTCAGAACTATCAGCATGGCTTTCTTCCAATTTACCCGCAGGTGTTTTTACTGATTTGCTTGCCAAAGGGCTCGTGCCTGGTATAGGTGGTGTGCTCATATTTATTCCGCAAATAGCCATTTTGTTTGCGTTTATCTCCTTGCTCGAAGAATCGGGCTATATGGCACGCGTAGTGTTTTTAATGGATAAAATTATGCGTAAGTTTGGCTTAAATGGCAAAAGCGTTGTACCTCTTATTTCAGGTGTCGCCTGCGCCATTCCGGCTATTATGGCTACTCGCACCATAGAAAACTGGAAAGAAAGGATGATTACCATTTTTGTAACTCCGCTTATGAGTTGCTCCGCTCGTTTGCCCGTTTATACCATTTTAATTGCCTTGGTTATTCCTGATGAATATGTGTTTGGCGTATTTAATATGCAGGGTTTGGTGTTATTAAGTTTATACCTCCTTGGGTTTATTGCGGTGCTAATTTCAGCCTACGCTTTAAAGAGAATAATGAAAACTACAGAGCGCAGTTTTTTAATTATGGAGCTTCCCACCTATAAAACTCCACGTTGGAAAAATGTCGGGCTTACCATTCTTGAAAAAGTAAAAACATTCTCCTTTGAAGCAGGTAAAATAATTATAGCGGTTTCCATTGTGTTGTGGGTATTGGCAACCTACGGGCCTGGAGATAATATTACAAATGCAGAAGAACATGTAAAAGCAACATTAGTTGACACCAATTACACCGAGGCAGAACTCAACGATAAAGTAGCCTCTTACAAATTAGAACACTCCTATGTGGCCAAATTGGGCAAAGCCATTGAGCCTGCTATTAAACCATTAGGTTTTAACTGGAAGGTGGGCATTGCTCTAGTTACTTCTTTTGCTGCCCGTGAAGTATTTGTGGGCACTATGTCCACCATATATAGTATTGAGTCTGCCGATGGAGATGTAAACACCATAAAGGCCAGAATGGGTTCTGAAATTAACCCGGAAACCGGAGAGCCTTATTTTACACTAGCTGTGGGGCTATCCTTAATGGTGTTTTATGTGTTTGCCATGCAGTGTATGAGCACATTGGCTATCACTTATCGTGAAACTAAAGGTTGGAAATGGCCAGCTTTACAGACAATTTATATGTCGGGCTTGGCGTATGTGCTCTCGTTGCTTACGTTTAATTTGTTTTCGTAAACGATGACCGGTAATATTGAACAACAGCAAAACAACCCACTCCACGGAGTTAAGTTAGCAGATATTTTGGAGCACTTAGTAAAAGTGTACGGTTGGGAAGAATTAGGCCAAAGAATAAATATCCGTAGTTTTAATTACGACCCATCGATTAATTCTAGCCTCAAGTTTTTACGTAGAACACCATGGGCAAGAGATAAGGTTGAGCAGTTGTACCTTAAGTCCTTGAATAAATAAATTCTTTGATGCCCCTTATTTTCATCAGTGTCACTTTAAAAGGTCAATAGTTATTCATTAACTTTATATTAATTGCTTTTCTCTTGACTGTCGCAACAAGTATCTGGGCAATGTTTACTGGTAATTATAATACACCATAATTTTGAGTGTCATTCTGAGGGCTTCGCCCGAAGAATCTTCATTTAGCTCAACTTCACCATTTTTCTAAAATAGTTGCTATAGTATATATTTCAGACAATGAGTAAAGGTTTTCACCTCCTAATAAAAATTTAGATTAGGGTTATGGATAAAGAATAATACATCTGGAATCATTTTGTGCTTATTGCAACTACAAAACGTGCAAAACAGCCAATATAGGCACATGTGAAGTTAAGTTAGCTGCATAAAGTGAGACTCTTCGCATGGAATGCTCAGAGTGACGTTCTTTTACTCTACGTCATTCTGAGGGCTTCGCCCGAAACCTGCCTCAGGCAGGAATCTCTTTTAACACCAGTGAAGAGGTTATTTCTATCTCAACTTCACCATTTTGCTAAAATAGTTGCTATAGTATATATTTCAGACAATGAGTAAAGGTCTTCACCTCCTAATAAAAATTTAGATTAGGGTTATGGATAAAGAATAATACATCTGGAATTATTTTGTGCTTATTGCAACTACAAAACGTTCAAAACAGCCAATATAGGCACATGTGGCGAAGTTAAGTTAATTATTAAGCAGTAATTGCCTACCTTGATTTCTTACTGAAAGATGGATTTATTTTTGTGGGAGTGCACCTCAAGCTTGGTTGGCAAAACTTAGGGTTAATGATTTGTTGCCTTCAAATTATAGAGAGGGAATTAATTAGTGTCTGTCCATAAAGTCCGCTACCTGCGTTAGGTTCGTCAAAAAAATACTCTATTATCCCAGTAAACTAGACACTGACTTTATAGGCGAACACTAATTAAAGTACTCGTTCTTTTTTGATATTCTTCGGGCGAAGCCCTCAGAATGACGTGTTTCCTTTACCCCAACTTCTCCACACTCACAATCGAAAATCGGCTAAAGTGCTTCTTAATTTCTTTACGGGTAACAAAAAACACATTGGCAGCTTCTTGCTCACTGGTGTCCCAATTATGGGCACATTGTAGTGTAATTTGTTGGCCTCGGTACACCGTTCGGTTAGCACCAAAGCCGGTAAATGTAATTCTGTAATTAAACATGAAACACTATTTCATGTTTTCGATTATTTCTTCTACTACCGTTGGGTCAAGTAAAGTAGAAGTATCCCCAAAGTTACTGGTTTGCCCTTCGGCAATTTTTCGAAGGATTCTACGCATAATTTTCCCTGAACGTGTTTTGGGTAAACCAGTAACAATTTGCACTTTATCAGGTTTAGCAATAGGCCCAATTATTTTGCTTACAGTAGCCCTTATTTCGTTTTCTAAACTGGCGGCCGATCTTTGCGAATCATCTGCAATTACATAAGCATAAATGCCTTGGCCTTTAATGTCGTGCGGGTAGCCTACTACTGCAGATTCTATTACTAAGGGGTGTTCATTTATGGCATTTTCCACTTCAGCCGTTCCCATTCTATGCCCGGAAACATTAATTACATCATCAACCCTACCAAGTATTCTGTAGTAGCCATCTTCATCTCTTTTAACCCCATCGCCTGTAAAATATAAGTTGTCGTAAGTAGAGAAATACGTTTGCTTGCACCTGTCATGGTCGCCATAAAGTGTGCGTATCATTCCAGGCCAGGGAAACTTAATACACAAATTACCCTGTACACTATTCCCTTTTAACTCCTCCCCCTTTTCATCTACAATTATGGGTTGGATGCCCGGCAATGGCAGTGTTGCATACGATGGTTTTGTTGGGGTAATACCAGCAATTGGCGATAGCATAATCCCTCCTGTTTCTGTCTGCCACCAAGTATCTACAATAGGGCATTTGTTTTTACCCACATGATCATGGTACCAATGCCAGGCTTCTTCGTTTATGGGTTCGCCTACGGAGCCTAATACTTTTAGCGAGCTTAAATCTTTCCCCTTAAAAGGGTCTAACCCGTGGGCTTCTAATGCCCGGATAGCCGTTGGGGCTGTGTAAAACTGATTTACTTTATGTTTATCTACTACATCCCAAAAACGACCCGCATCAGGGTAGGTTGGTATGCCTTCGAACATTAAGGTAGTTGCTCCTGATAAAAGCGGCCCATATACAATGTAGGAGTGCCCTGTTATCCAGCCCACATCTGCCGTACACCAATACACATCTCCAGCTGTATATTGAAACACATTTTCGAATGTAAATTGGGCATATACCATATACCCTCCACACGTATGCACCACTCCTTTAGGCTTACCTGTAGAACCGGAGGTGTATAGGATAAAAAGTAAGTCCTCTGAGTCCATTTCTTCTGCAGGACAAATGGTTGATTCTCCTTCAATTACATCGTGCCACCAATAGTCTCTGCCTGCTTTCATTTTTACCTCACCACCTGTACGGCTTAGCGTTATAACCGATTCAATGGTAGGACAATTTTCCACCGCCTCATCAACTACTGCCTTAATAGGAATCACCTTAGCTCCTCGGTAATTTTCATCAGAGGTCAGCACCATTTTGGCTTGGCAATCATTAATACGGTCGGCTAGTGCTGTAGAAGAAAAACCTGCAAAAACAATAGAGTGCACAGCACCAACTCTGGCACAGGCTAGCATAGCAATGGCTGCTTCAGGAACCATTGGCATGTAAATGACTACACGGTCACTTTTTTTTATTCCTTTTTGCTTTAAAGCATTAGAGAACTGGTTAACCTGTTCATAAAGCTCTTTATAAGTTAGTGTTCTTGATGCTTCCGAAGGGTCGTTCGGTTCCCAAACAATGGCAGGTCGGTCTCCATGCGTGTATATATGTCGGTCGAGAATATTCTCTGTAATATTTAATTTACCATTTACAAACCAATTAACTTTTGGCTCTTCAAAATTCCAATCTACTACCCTGTCCCATTGTTTTTTCCAATGAAAAGTTTCTGCCACCCTGCTCCAAAATTTTTCGGGTTGTAGCACACTTTTTTGGTATTCGTGTAGGTAGCCAGAGAGGGTTTGAATTTTAATGCTCATAATGTAAGTTTATTGAAGTAAACGAAAGGTAAAACAAATTGAAATGGTAAAATAAATGATTATTACTGATTGATAATAACATTTAGGCAAGAATTCGATAAAATGAGCCTTTCATAAGATAACTACAGATGGTTTCTATAAAAAACGGGCTTGAACTACCTGCTTTTTAAAATTCCCGGGGCTCATATTTTCAAACCTCTTAAATTGCTTACTAAAATAACTTGGGCTGCTAAACCCAGCCTTATAGGCAACTTCTGCTACCTGATAATTTGTTGTTCTAAATAGCTCCTTGGCAAATTTTATTCGTTCAATTAATATATAATCGATGGGTGACATTCCCAATGTGCTCTTGAATACCTTAAAAAAATACGACTTACTCAAGCTTGTTTTGGCAACCAACTTATCAATTGATATTTTTTCGGTTAGGTGTTCCTTCATGTAATTAAGAGCAAATGCAATCCGGCTATCTTCCTCATATGTTCTTGAGCAATTATCAAGAAGAGCTGTCCTTGCTTTGCTCTGTAATAGCCTTATTATTAGTTCTTTTAAAGTAAACTCGATAAAAACATCTTTCGACTTGTTGCCTTCGGTAAACAAATAAATGAGCCGGCCAACTAATTGATGTATTCCATGGGTGTTGTCTAAATGAAAGGAGTTTTCATCTAAGTTCCAACTTGCATTTTCATCATATCCTATTCGTGTATTATCATTAAAAGAACTAGCCACCTCCTTAATTTTTGTAGGATCAATAGCCAAAGCCAAACATTGTGTAGGGTTCTCGGCTGTAGCCTCAGGAAAATCAATAATCATTTTCTTATTACTGGGAAGAACGACAGACTCTCCTGGCAAAAAATTGAAAGAAGGCATGCCTTCAAGATGCATAACTTTTTTACCCGTAAGCATGCTTGCTAATATGGGCGAATCAAAGGTGAGACTTACACTATTAGCAATCGTATGAGTCTCAAATACATTTAGCTCCGAAGAGTTTGCGTTATAAACCGTGTGGTTTTCAACTAGTGTAGTAAGTTTTCTTTGGCTTTTATGCTTAACGAGCAAATTTTCCATTGGTTAAAGATAAAGAGTAAGAAGATTATACTACAATGATCTTGGAAGATTGTTATAGCCTTACCTGCTAAAAATTCAGAATTTAGAAGTTGAAGTATTTTAAACTTAACAATATTAATATGAGTTACAGTAAGCCCAAATTCAAAGAAAAGTACGGAAATTTTATTAATGGTAAATTTGTTGACCCTGTTGATGGAGAGTATTTTGATAACCCATCGCCTATTGACAATAGTTTAATTGCTAAATACCCTCGTTCTAAAAAAGAAGATGTTGATAATGCAGTGGCAGCGGCCAATGCTGCTAAAGAAGCATGGGGTAATACACCTGCAGCTAACAGAGCAGCTTTACTAAATAAAGTAGCAGACATTATTGAGGAAAATTTGGAAGAATTCGCACTTGTTGAAACTTGTGATAATGGCAAGGCAATTAGAGAAAGTATTAATGCAGATGTTCCTTTAGCTGTTGACCATTGGCGTTATTTTGCAGCAGTAATAAGAGCTGAAGAGGGCTCTGCTACGGAGCTAGATGAAAACACCCTATCGTTAAATATAAAGGAGCCATTAGGTGTAATTGGCCAAATCATTCCTTGGAACTTTCCCCTTTTAATGCTATCGTGGAAACTACCTCCAGCATTAGCTGCAGGTAACTGCGTTGTGCTTAAGCCAGCAGAGCAAACCCCTTCTTCCGCAACATTATTAATGGAGAAAATTGCAGACGTGTTTCCTCCAGGAGTTATAAATGTAATTCATGGGTTTGGCCCTGAAGCTGGAAAGCCACTAGCTTCTAATCCTGGTGTTGATAAGGTTGCCTTTACGGGTGAAACTACCACAGGTCAGTTAATTATGCAATACGCTTCTAAAAACCTAAACCCTGTTACTATGGAATTGGGTGGAAAATCACCCAATATCTTTTTTAACAGTGTGATGGACGAGGACGATGCCTTCTTAGATAAAGCCATTGAAGGAGCTGTGCTTTTTGCTTTTAATCAAGGAGAAGTATGTACTTGCCCATCTAGAATATTAGTGCAAGAGGACATCTACAATAAATTTATGGAACGTGTAGTTGCTCGAACTAAAGCAATTGTACAAGACAACCCATACGACCTCAATACGATGATGGGGGCTCAGGCTTCGAACGATCAGCAAGAAAAAATTCTTTCTTACATTAAAATTGGTAAAGAAGAAGGAGCCAAAGTATTAGCAGGTGGAGAGGCATGCTCGTTAAGTGGCGATTTAGCCAATGGTAATTTTATTCAGCCCACAATTTTAGAGGGGCATAATAAAATGAGGGTTTTTCAGGAAGAGATTTTTGGGCCGGTTGTTTGCGTAACCAAGTTTAAAGATGAAGCCGAAGCTTTGGAAATAGCCAACGATACACTTTACGGTTTAGGTGCTGGCGTTTGGACGAGGGATGCGCACCAGTTGTATCAAATTCCAAGAGCCATTAAGGCAGGTAGAGTTTGGGTAAACTGTTACCATGCATATCCTGCTCACGCACCATTTGGAGGCTATAAAAAATCTGGTTTTGGTAGGGAAAACCACTTGATGATGATGAACTATTATCGTCAAAATAAGAATATGCTTATTTCTTATGATAAGAACAAGTTAGGGTTCTTTTAGAATTATTTTTCAAGCGCAACAGCAAGGGTAGTCCACCCTTGCTGTTTTTATTACATTTATGGAGATTAAACGTGTGGATATTACAGAAGAGGCTACTGCCCTTGTAAAAAAACTTCAAGGAATGCACGGGGAACTTATTTTCCATCAAAGTGGAGGTTGTTGTGATGGCTCTGCCCCTATGATTTTTGAAAAGGGAGATATGTACTTAGATGATAGCGATGTGCTATTAGGTGAAATTGCAGGCGTTAATTTTTATATGAATATCGACCAGTACAAATATTGGAAACACACTTTTTTAACGGTTGATATTACCGAAGGTAGAGGCTCTAGTTTCTCGTTAGAAATACCTTTGGGCTACAGGTTTATTGTACACTCACGTTTGATGACAGATAAGGAAAGTGCTTTGATGAATGGGAGATAAAACCTTTTCCTTGTTGGAAAAACAAGAGGCCGCCTTAAGAGACAGCCTCCTTATTAAGCCTATGTAATTGTTTACATTTTCATCGTTAGACCAACTCCTCCTAATACTCCAGAGCCGCCTCCAACTTCACCGTTTATTCCCCATTTATCAGACCAAAACCATCGAGCACCAACCTGTAGCCCCCAATTGAACCCGTCATTCCCAGTTTCTAATCTCCAACCAAGGTTTACTCCAGCATAAATATCCCAAGCACTATCTAAATCAAACACATTGTCCAAGTAGTAATTACCTTTACCAGCAAATACTAATGAATTAAAGTTGTAATCTGTACTAAATAAAGGTGCAAGAGTAATAGCCGAGCTAACAGGGAACTCAATACTGCCATAAAAGCCTGTACCTGCTCCACCAATATTTAAATATTTTTGAGCCTGTGCAGATGCCGAATTTGACTCAAGGAACAGTACCCCAGCAAGTGCAATAATGGTTAAAACTTTTTTCATTTTTCTGCTTATTATAGGTTAAAACTTCATTTTTTTATTCAGCAAAAATAATAAATTATATTAATAGAGTTGTCCCCTTTTAAGCTCCAAAAATACCTGTTCTAGTCATCAGGGACTTATTTTAAGAACCCTATATTAATTTACTCGTTTAAAACTCACTCCTTCTCCAAATCTAAACCTCGCAATAAGTCCCCAGTTGCCTGCATAAAAGCCTGTATTATTTGTAAACCCAATTCTTGGTCGCCAATCTACACCTACGGTTAATGGAAAATCAAAGGAGTATTCTGCTCCAAAATCTCCTGCTACAGCCACATTAAAATTATCGCCAAAATAAAACTCCGGGCCAACTCCGGGGTAAAAATTTAACCCTTCGGGGCCATCATTTAAGGCAAACATCCAATTAAAATACCCGCCAACTCCAAACGCATTATTATTAAAGTAAGCTGCCGCATGAATTCTAGGGGCTCTAAAAGGAATGGTTATATCTAATGACGTTACATCTCCAAAACGGATACCCGCTTCCCAGTTAGATTGAGCCTTTGACGATTTTGATATAATTAGACCACCAAAAATAAAGCCTAAAAGAATAATTGATTTTTTCATTTTTTAATCAGTTTAAAAATTATCCTGCAAAGGTAATAACACCGAGTATATGCAGAAATTAAATCCATCAAGATATTAAATTAAACGAATGAATTCCGCACATTTATACACTTATAACTAATAGGATTTAACTTTACACGCTTAAGTACTATATAATTATGAGAAAAAAAATTGTTGCCGGTAATTGGAAGCTTAATAATACCCTAGATCAGGGGCTAAAGCTTGCTTCCGAAATAGTAAATATGATGAATGATGAAGTAAAGGAAGATGTTTCTGTTGTTTTGGGAACCCCTTTTATCCACCTGTCTTCAGTTAGTAAAATCACTAATGGAAATGCAAACTTGCATGTAGCTGCCCAAGACTGTAGTACACATAGTTCTGGCGCCTATACAGGAGAAGTTTCTGTTTCTATGATTAATTCAACAGGAGCCAGCCATGTAATTATTGGTCATAGTGAGCGTAGAGAATACCATAATGAAACCAATGAAGAACTTGCTACTAAAGTGAATTTAGCATTAGAAGCAGGACTAACTCCAATTTTCTGCTGCGGAGAATCATTAAATATTAGAGAATCGGGTAACCACGAAGCATTTGTTAGCAACCAATTGAGTGAAAGCCTTTTTCATTTAACTGAAGAACAAATGAGCAAAGTAGTAATTGCTTATGAACCCATTTGGGCTATTGGCACGGGTGTTACGGCTTCATCGGAGCAAGCACAAGATATGCACAAAGCATTGCGAGCATATTTGGCTACTAAATTTGGGCAAGCAAGTGCGGATAATACATCTATTTTATATGGGGGTAGTTGTAAACCAAGTAATGCAAACGAGCTATTTAGCCAACCTGATATAGATGGCGGGCTCATTGGTGGAGCTTCTTTAAAATCACGCGATTTTATCGATATTATTAAGTCCTTTTAAAATGAAACTATTTGTTTTCATTTCCGGTCTATTTATTATTAGTTTCAATTCTGTGGCTCAAGAAAGGCCATATTGCCGGCTACAAGGTTCTGTTTATGAAACCCCTACAAAACAGGGGGCAGACTTTTGGGTATATGAAGAGGAGTCTGAAGCTTTTGCTGATATGTTGATCTTTGAAGAAGAAAACAAACTATATGCAGATCAATCGGGAATCTGGTTTTTTGTAGATAATATTGGGCTGGCAGATTTTACTATATACTTTACCAAGGAAAAAAGCGAAGCCGATTTTGTCGTCTATTTTACAGAATCAATCACGTTTGCAGGATGCCAATAACGAATTTTATGAGCTACCAAGAATTTACGATTAAGTGCACCAACGAATTTACCGAGATACTAATTGCCGAATTTTCAGATTTAGGATTCGATACTTTTCAAGAAAATGACACTGGCTTTATTACGTATTCAGAAAGTGAGTTTAATACTTCCTTAATTGAAGAACTTGAAAAACAGTATTCTCAATCTGCGCAATTTAGTTATTCAGTAAAAGATACCATAAAACAAAACTGGAATAAGAAGTGGGAAAAGAATTATGAGCCTATCATCATTGATGAAACTTGTGTAGTAAAAGCCCCTTTTCATACATATTTACCTTCATACCCTATCGAGCTAATTATTACGCCTAAAATGAGTTTTGGTACAGGCCACCATGAAACAACCCATTTAATGCTGGCGGAAATGCTTACCATTAATTTTAAAGGAAAAAAGGTGATGGATGCAGGAACAGGAACTGGAGTTTTGGCAATTCTAGCTCAAAAGCAAGGAGCTGTTTCTACACTGGCCTTTGATATAGATGACTGGTGTGTTGAAAACACTGCTGAGAACGCAGAGGTAAACAATGTAAAGATTAACGTTGAAAAGGCATCTATCGAAGATTTTAAACTGATTGATGGGTTTCATGTGGTGTTGGCTAATATTAACAAAAATATATTGCTTGGTCAAATGGCATATTATAAAAAGGCATTGAACAAAGGAGGCACTTTGCTTTTAAGTGGGTTTTATGAAACTGATTTAGAAGATATAAAAAATAAGGCAGATGAAAACGGGCTACAGCTTCAACATTATAAAGCACGCAATAATTGGACAATGGCTCGTTTTATTGGATAGAAATCATTATTCCTGACTTTGTGGGGATAACGATAAAATAGTTTTTTTACAAAAACCCAACATCTCACATCTATTCTTCCTAAATTTCGTGGTTTAAAGTAATGAAGAAAGTTCTCATCGTATGTATTCTTGGACTAATTGGGTTAAAGACCCACGCCCAAGAGTTTGAATTCACCTATAAGCTAGGTGTATTTGGCGATGAAGTACGCACACTTTTAAACCAAACCAATAATGAGGAATCCGCTGCCATAGGAGAGTCTTTTGCCATAGCTTGGAGAGATTACTCCCCAGAATTACAAGCTAAGATAACTAAACAAACCAAACAATTAAAAGATCAAGGAGCCAAAACCAGACCTCACTTAAAAGAGTATTTTGGGGCATTAGCCTCTGCTATTAACGATGAGCATGCTTCTGTAAAAGCATTAACAAGCTACTTGCTTGTTTCGCAAAAAGTATTGGATGAATACCCTCTGAGTAAATCTATTTCCTTTTATAAAACCGCTCGCATATTTTTTGAAACAGGAGCTCTTTATTATTCCAAAGGACACCAGTTATTGGCACAAAATAGAGATTATGTTTTTGAATACGGAGTAGAAGAGTTGCCTCCAATTGAAGAAGAGTCTAGTGCCGATGAAGATGATTTTGAAGATTGGAACGAAGAAGAAAATTACGATGATGATAGCTGGGATAGCAACTGGGAAGATGACACCACAGATTATTATGAAGAGCCTATTATTGATATAATAGAGGAAGAATTTTTGACTCGTCCAGTGCTTGGCCCTTCCATTATTTTTGAAAAAGTAAACTTAGAAATTACAACCCCTTTTGACACCAGTATAATAAAAAATAGTAAGGGCTCACTACTTATTATGGAGCAGGTTTTTGTGGGTGAAAAAGGAAGTTTCGATTGGAGCTCTGTTGGCCTTTCTCCAGACTCAGTTTTTGTTGATTTTAAAGGGTTCGAATTTGATATAACTCAAACCCTGTTTTATGCAAAGGGTGCAAAACTTACGTACATACCCATGCTCGAAAGCCCTATTCCAGGTGTTTTTGAATATAAACCACAAGAGTTTAAAGACCCCAATAAACTATCGTACCCACGGTTTAAATCGCTTAGCAACACTGTTAATGTTAAACATTTGGGTGGTTCTGGGTTTTATTATAGAGGAGGGTTCTCTCTAGCAGGTAAAAAAATATTAAGTGAAGGAAAATATAAAGGTCTCGCAGAAATTAGAGTAGAAGGCTCGGGAGCCACTAAGTATAAAGCAAAATCATTTCGATTTGTTTTTGAAGATTCCACGGTAACAGCAAAGCTTGCCTCTATTGTACTTTACGATAAATACGACTCTATTTACCATCCGGCAGTTCAAATTAACTATGTGCTCAATACGCAAGACCTCGTAATTACACGAGAAAAAGGCAACTTTAAAAATACCCCTTATGTAGCAAGTATGTTCGATATCAACTTTACAGCTGATATGATAAAGTGGCATATTCCTCAAGATAGTCTTTTTGTATCTACTGTATCTGCCCGTACCGAAATCCCATTATTAATACAATCCAATGAGTATTACGACCGAAATATATTTAATGAGGTAGTAGGACTCTATGATTACAACCCCTTAAAACTTGTGTTGGTTTATGCACAAAAAGAAAACTCAGAGGTGTTTTATTCTGATGACTTAGCAGAATCTAGAAAATTAGACCCTAAAGTGCTAAAAGGAGCCATGTTAGACTTAATGCGAAGGGGGTATATTAATTATAATACACTCTCAGGAGAAGTAACACTTACCGAAAAAGCCAAGCATAAAGGCTTAGCACAACGAGGCAAATCAGATTATGATAACATCCTCCTGTTTTCTAAAACTGACAAAGGATTTAATGGTGTTTTAGACCTCTCCTCGCAAGAATTTCATTTTAATGGTGTTGAAAAATTCTATCTCTCACAAATTTTAGATGTATCCGTTGACCCAGATAGTAGTAGAATTACGATGATGCCTAATAAAGACATTAAATTTAACGGTAAGCTAGCCGCAGGAAATTTTGATTACGTAGGCCACGATTTCATTTTTAGGTATGATAGTTTCCTGGTTGAAATGAATCATATTGATTCGATTCAATTTTATGTGTTAGAGGAAGACAGCAGAGGAGGTAAACGAAGGAAGGTTGATAATTCACTAGCGGGTATTCCCAAAGAAGGGCTAGAGGTAAAAATTGACTCTTCAGCATCTCAACCTGCCATTGATACTACAACAACCGGATTTGACCAAACAGAAGCCCCAAAGGTTACTTCAACGAAAAAAACCAAGAACAGTATGTCTTCTTTAAGTGGCACATCTGGTGTATTGTACATTAGTAAGCCCAATAATAAGGCGGGTAAAGAAATGATACCTAACTACCCTAAATTTAAAGGGGGTGGCACGGGATCAGTGGTCTATTTCGATAGGCCGGAGATTTTGGGAGGAGCTTATGACAAATCTATGTATTTTAAATTGCCTCCTTTTGATTTAGATAGTTTAAGTGACAGTGACTTTTCTTCTATTCAATTTGCTGGAACCTTCCATTCAAGTGGATGGTTTCCTGAGTTTGCAGAAAAACTGCATATTATGAGCGATTACTCTTTGGGATTTGAACACAGCATTCCTCCAGAAGGCTACCAATTATTTGGTGGTAATGGTCGTTTGTTCAATAGAGTTTCCTTGGATAAGCGTGGCTTGGTAGGCAACGGAAAATTAGAGTTTTTAACCACCGTGTTAGAAAGTGAAGCATTTATCTTTTATCCGGACTCTGTTGCAGGTAGTGGTTTTCAGTACGAAATGCGCAACGAGGAATTTAATGGGGTGTTTTTTCCTCAAGCCTCTGCCGCCACTTATCATATGCAATGGTTGCCTAAAAAGGATAGCATGTACATTCAAAATATAGGGGAGCCTTTCAGGTTATATAATGGAGATGGCACCCTGGATGGCTCTTTAATTGTTACCAATAAAGGAGTAAAAGGCAGTGGCATTTTACTAACTCATAATTCAGAAACTTTATCAGAGAATTATAGCCTTGGAGGCGAAAGTTATAAGGCCAGACATGCCAGGTTTAAAATAAACTCAAACAACCCTGATAAGCCTGCTTTTTTTGGAAATAATGTTCGGGTTAGTTTTGACTTACCTTCTAAACAAGCAGAGATCAACCCAGAGGTGGCAGGTGATGCTGCCATTGAGTTTCCGTATGCCCAGTTTAATACTTCAATTACAAGAGCCGTATGGGATTTAGAAGGGCAAAAAGTGTTTATGTCTAAACCAGAAAATGTTCCCATTGAAGATTCCTATTTTTATACCACAAGAGAAGACTTAGATTCTCTGGCATTTAATGCCACTACTGCTGAGTATGATATGCAAAGTTTGGAGCTTAAAGTGAGTGGTATTCCTTACATTATTGTTGCCGATTCTAAAATTACCCCAGAAAATGGAGAGGTGCTAATATTGGAAGATGCAAGGATTGGCACACTAATTAATACAAGCATAATTTTAGATACACTAAACGAATTTCACGAGGTATATGATGCCACGGTAACGGTTATATCTAGAAATGAATTTGAGGGACACGGAACCTACCGTTTTATAAATTCGGAGGAAGATACATTTGCAATTCAACTAAGTGATTTTCATTTAGAAGAGTTTGCTGAAGGCAAAAGAGGGAGAACCGCTAAACACACGGTTGCTAGTGGTGAAATTGTAGAAGAAGATCAACTTTTAATCTCTCCTGGCATGTACTACCGTGGTAATGTAAAAATGCTTGCACATAAGCCAGCACTTGAGCTCGATGGTTTTGTAAAACTCGACCTAAAAAGCATTCCAGATTACGATACCTGGATTGAATATAGCAGTAGTGCAGAACAAGAACAAGTTGTGTTCAAGTTCGATGAAAGTTTAACCTCTCAAGGCAAGCTGTTATCCGCAGGCCTCCACTTTAGATACCAAGATTTTAGTTTGTACAGTACATTTTGTTACGACAAAGAAGACGACCAAGACGAAGACTTTTTTAAGCCATCGGGTTTTTTAAGTTTTAAAGCAGACAGTAATGAGTTTGTTATTGTAAACAGAGATAAGGATCTTGGCCTATCCTACTCTGGAAAAGTGTTTGGCTATGACGAAATAACGAGAGATATTCGATTTGAAGGGCCTGTTCGGTTTATAGACAACAGTAAAACGAGAGCCATTAAAGCTTCGGCCATTGGTTTAGGAAACATGGCCACTAACGAGCTCGAATTTACCAGTTTTATGACGATGAATTTTAAAATTCCGAGTGTGCTATTTGACATGATGGGAGATGACTTTAAGAACGTTGTAGATGAAATTGGTGCTCCAGAAGCTCTTGAAGATCGAACAGAATTACTTTACCTTATGGCCGAGATTATTGGCAACAGAGCAACAAAAGCCTATGAAGAAAAATCTTCCTTAGAGTACGTGCCCTTAAGTACCATGTCGCCCAACTTGGTAAGACCAATGGTTTTTTCTAATGTAAAATTTAAATGGAGCGAGGATCAAAAAGCCTTTTATAACGATGGCTTCATTGGTGTTTCTAACATTTTAAGAACAGATATAAATGCGCAATTCGAAAGTTTTTTTGAAATTAGAAAAACTGAAGCAGGTGAAACAATAAACTTGTTTATTAAAGCTTCTCCAGATTCATGGTACTACTATAGTATGGAGGAAGATAAGCTATTAATGTATTCTTCTAATGAAGACTTTAACAGGTTTTTAATTGAAAAGAACAATATGGGGAAAGCCAAAATTGGCGAATTTCAATTTGGGCCAGCCGATTTACCAGAAACGTTGCAGTTTATCAATACCTTTAGAGCTATCTATTTTGATATTGATGAAGATTATAACCTAAGCGACCCCACAGCAATTGACGACAAACCCATTGGTACGCCTACCGATGACCTACCCAAAGAAGACGATGGGTTTGGGGATGATGAAGACGATGATGATGGCTTTTAATTGACTTGTAACCTAACCATAACTTGTTATTCAATAGTTGGCAACAAGCAAAAACAAGCTTCATAATAAATTAAATTATGATTGAAAAAGAAATAACTTATTTGGATAATACCAAAAATAAAGTTTCAGTTTTTTCATCTAAAAATGAAAATAGAGTTACAATTATCTGTCTTCCTGCTATGGGAGTAAGAGCCACTTTTTATAAAAATTTTGCGAAAGAATTAAATTCAAAAGGATATAACGTTATAACTGCTGATTGGCGTGGACAGGGAAAATCTTCTATTAGAGCCTCTCGTAAAACAAATTTTGGCTATAAGGAATTTATTAGCGATATAAAACAACTGATTGAATATTCTGAAATTTGGTTTTCTAATTCTAAGAAGTTAATTGTTGGTCATAGTTTAGGCGGTCAAGTAGGTAGTTTATTTACATCTCAATTTACCGAAGATATTGACGGATTAATATTGATAGCATCTTGCTCTGTTTATTATAAAGGCTGGAATAAAAGAACATCTTTGAAATTGTTTTTTGCAGGAAAAGTGTTTTATCCTTTAAGTAGAATTTTTGGGTACTTCCCTGGAAATATTATTGGATTTGGTGGAAAGGAGGCACAATTTGTAATGAAAGATTGGTGTTTTAATACAATAAACGGAAAATATCAAATAACTAATTCAAATTTTGACTATGAAAAATCTCTTAGTGAATTATGTAAAAACGTACTTACAATATCGATTGAGAATGATTATTTAGCAAGTAAAGATGCTGTTGAAAACTTATATCGTAAATTTAATTATAAATCAAATATTGAACACCTACATTTGACGGAAAAAGAAACAAAAATAAAACCGCTAAATCATTTTAGTTGGGCTAAAGAACCTACATGTTTTTCTGAGATAATTGAAAAATGGATTAACGGAAACGTAGAAAAGCCAGTTGCCAACAATGGCTATTGTTAATACAATGTCGATTAGTTAAGCCAAGAACGTCATTGCGAGGGCGGAATTTTAAAATAAAATCAGCGTAGGGAAATGACAGTAAGAACGTCATTGCGATCCGCCATTTAGTGGAGAAGCCTGCCTGCTGGTCATAGCCGTCAGGTTAAGATAGCACCTAT
>Ga0256834_1000559_pt1 | contig 26595 bp, 25 predicted proteins | sample 4281140metaG_FD_190536 | JGI IMG/M metagenome (GOLD analysis project Ga0256834, IMG submission 190536) | Hydrothermal vent microbial communities from East Pacific Rise, Pacific Ocean - 4281-140 | ecosystem: Environmental > Aquatic > Marine > Hydrothermal vents | place: Pacific Ocean: East...
ATCAACGAACCTGAGTATGAAAGCCGTTGGTGAGGGAGAATAATCCTCAAACTGTTTGTAGTAGCAGAATGGGGCTTCGGCCCGTTTTTGTTGCGGGTCAGTTTATCTTGTGGATAGAGAGGGGATAGCCGCATTCCTGGTAGAAGCGGTAGCGCTTCCGGCTTGCCTCAAGAGGTAACTTGTCCTGATCCACACATTCCGCCACACGTTCAAAACGGCTGAAATATTCAGGAATGGCCATGCATAGATTGATCAGTACGTCATGCTCGTCGCCGGCATTGTCTGGAGTGCCGAGCAATACCGGGTTCAGGGCAGGGTCTGCTTTTCCCAGGATGCCGTGAGGAAGGAAACTCTGGTCACGATGCACCCACAGCAGGCGGTTCATATGTCGTAAATCTTCCTCAGAGTCTGTGGCCACAAGTATCCGGTGCCCGGATGACCAGGCCTTTTCCGCCAGCCGGGCAGCCAGGGTGTAGCGATTTCCCCGACCACCCGGTTGCAGGATGTAGAAATCGACCTGTGTCATTCGGTTTGCTTGCTGCGTTTCAACAGCATTTGCATCAACAGGGGAACGGGGCGGCCAGTGGCGCCTTTGTCACTTCCGCTTTTCCAGGCGGTGCCGGCGATGTCCAGATGCACCCACTTGTACTTTTCGGTGAAATTCCCCAGGAAGCAGGCAGCGGTAATGGTGCCGGCTCCTTTGCCGCCGATGTTGGCTATGTCTGCAAAGTTGCTGTCGAGCTGCCTGGCATAATCTTCGTTCATGGGCAGGCGCCAGGCGGGGTCATGGATGTCTTTTCCTGCCTGCAGTAACTCGTCAGCCAACTTGTCATCATTGCCCAGCAGGCCGGTGGTATGGTGCCCCAGGGCGACAACACAGGCGCCGGTGAGGGTAGCGATGTCAATTACAGCCGCGGGCTTGAAGCGTTCAGCGTAGGTTAGCGCATCGCATAGAATCAGACGCCCTTCGGCGTCGGTATTGAGAATCTCGATGGTCAGCCCCGCCATGCTGGTGACGATGTCTCCCGGTTTGTTGGCATCGCCATCGGGAAGATTTTCGGAAGAGGGAACGATGCCGATGATGTTGAGGGGGAGCTCCAGTTCGGCGCAGGCTTGCAGGGTTCCCAGCACGCTGGCACCACCGCACATATCGTATTTCATTTCGTCCATGTTGGCGGAAGGCTTGATGGAAATGCCTCCGGCGTCAAAGGTCAGCCCTTTGCCCACCAGTACTACCGGGCGGCTATTTTCCTTGCCGCCGCGATATTCCAGGATGATCAGCTTGGCAGGTTCACGGCTGCCGCGGGAAACCGACAGCAAGGCACCCATACCCAGCCGCTGCATCTGTTTTTCCGTAAGTGCCGTGGTTTTGAGTCTGGTGGACTTGCGTCCCAGTTTCCTTGCCGTATCAGCAAGATAGCTTGGCGTGCAGATATTGCCGGGCAGGTTGGCCAGATCTTTGGCCAGACCCATGCCGGCGGCAATGGCGCTACCGTGTTTCAACGCCTTTTTCAGCGTGCTGACCTGCTTGCGATCCTGTGTCAGCAGCGTCAGTTTTCCCAGGGGTTTTTTGGGATGGTTGTTTTTGCTCTTGCACTGGTCGAAACGATAAAGTTGTTCTTCCGCAGCAATTACCAGATCACGGGTGGCGGCGTATACCTCGCCATTTTTCTGGAGTTCTTCCGGCATGACCAGGGTGCAGTCCCTGGTGGAATTTTTGTCGAGCAGGGCAACTGCGGTGCTCATGGCGGAGGCCAGTTTCCTGCCATCAAAGGATTTTTTCTCACCAAGACACAGCAGCAATACTCTTTCCGCCTTGAAGCCGGATAGGCCATAAAGCATTAGTGTGGATGCGGATTTTTCTCCGAGGTCGCCCTTTTTCAAGGCGATCTGGATGGATTTTTTGGCGGTTGCCGAAAGGCCGGTAATGCTCGCCCCGGGGTGTTTGCCATCGAATACTCCCAGTATCAGGCATTGGGTGGCAATGTTTTCTGCGGGTGCGGTTTTTGTCAGATAGCGCATGGGGTTCCGTTATTGTTGTGAATAATCAGGTTATGGATTCTACCTGCAATTTCTTCGTTTCGCATGGTTCGGGTGATGGCGCAGGGGCGAGAAGTCAATGAGGGTGGAACACCGGGTCAAAGGATTCAGGTAGAATTCATGCTTGCCTTGCTTCGCAATCACAAAGAGTGGCTATTGTTGTTTTCCATCATTGACAGAATGCTCATCCGGGAGGTGTTGAAGACCTTACTGGTGATCGTGATTGTGCTGCTGCTGCTGATTCTTGCCAATACCATGGTGCGGTTGCTGGGGCAGGTGGCGGCGGGATCCATCAGCATGAAAGTAATGGGGGTGCTGGTGGGACTCAATATCGTGAAACTGACCGGCTTCATCCTTCCTCCGGCGTTTTTCTTTTCTGTCTTGTGGGTATTGGGACGCATGTACAGGGACAGCGAAATGGTGGCCTTCAACGCGGCAGGCGTGGGTTTGGCTCGCCTGTACAGAACCTTTTTCCTGGTGGCCATTCCACTGGCTGTATTGGTGGCGGTATTGGTGTTCGAAGTCTTTCCGCAGGCGCGGGCCTATGCGGATATGCTGCAGCTCCAGGAAAAAAAGCAATTCAGGATCGGCGGCCTGAAAGCAGGTGCGTTCAATGAGTTCAATAAGGGGCGGTTTGTAATCTATGTGGGACATGCTGATGAGGCGGGTGATGGGCTGCGGGATGTATTTGTGCGCTACGTGCAGGATGGCGAGCCGGGCGTTCTGGTAGCAGGCAGGGCAACGCTGACGAAAGTGGAAGAAGCACCGGGGCAGTTTTTGGTGCTGGAAGACGGGCATCGCTATCAGGGCGTTCCGGGAAAGACGGATTTCTCTGTCGCCGGTTTTGATCGCTATGGAATACTGCTGCCGGAGGTGGCCACGGATTCTCTGAGTGTATCGAGAGCTGGATTGCCCACGGCTGTTTTGCTGGCGAGTGAGGATCTGAAGCTCAAAGCAGAGCTGCAGGATCGTCTTGCGGCCCCTTTGTCTGTATTCGCATTGATGTTGCTGAGCGTGCCTCTGGCCAGATCCTTGCCGCGCCAGGGTGTGTATGGACGCTTGACCTTGGCGGTGGTGATCTATGCCATCTATATGAATCTGATCAAGCTGGCGGAAAAATGGATGTCCAGCGGCGTGACCCCGGAATGGCTGGGTGTGTGGTGGGTGCCGGCACTCACGGCGCTGCTGGCGGTGGTGATTGTCCGGCTGGATGCGGTTGCCTATTCGCCAATTTGGCGACGCTGGAAGGGGCGGCGATTGTGAAGCTTATGGATCGCTATATTGCCGTGACGGTTATCAAGGCAACCCTGATGACTTTGCTGGCCCTTACTGTCCTGGCGTTTGTCCTGACCCTGGTGGAGGAAATAGAGGATGTAGGCAAAGGTGACTACAGTAGCTGGAACGCCATGGTGGTCGCGGCCTGCTCTACACCGCGCTTTGTCTATGAATCCTTTCCCGTGGCAGCCCTGATTGGTGCCTTGCTCGGACTCGGCGGGATGGCGGCTTCCGGTGAACTGATCGCCATGCGCGTGGCGGGTATGTCTTCCCGCCAGATCCTGTTTGCAGTGATCAAGGGAGGAGTGCTGCTGATGCTGCTGGTAGTCGCTGTAGGTGATGGCATTGGCCCTGTCACAGAACAATATGGCAACCAACTGAAACTTGAAAAGCAGAAGAAGCAGATCACTTTCAGTTCACGCAACGGTTTTTGGGCGAAGGACGGGAATGCCATTGTCAATATACGCCAGGTCAGTGTTGCCGAAGAGCTGCGGGATGTGACGATTTATGAACTTTCCGCCGACCAGCAGTTGCAGGTGATTACCCGCGCAGCAACCGGGCAATACAATTTTGGCCGTTGGGTGTTGGGCGAAGTGCGGCAGAGCAAGCTTGATGCACTGCAGATTCATACCCGCCGGTTGCAATGGCTGGCCTGGGATTCCATGGTGGATCCATCGGTATTGAGTGGAGCGTTGATCAATCCGCTGATGCTGCCTGCCTGGGATCTGTGGGAGCAGATTGAAAATCTGAAAAGCCGTGGCCAGAATGCAACCACCTACGAAGTTACCTTCTGGGGGAAAATCGCTGTTCCCCTGACAACAATTGCCATGCTGATTCTGGCCGTTCCCATGGTCATGTCCAGCAGCCGTACCACCGCTGCCGGGCAAAGAGTCTTTACCGGTGCAATATTGGGAACCCTGCTCTACCTTTTCAGTCGGGGGTTTTCTTTTCTGGTACTGGCGATGGAGCTGCCGGCCATTACCGTCATGCTGTTCCCCCTGGTGATAATTCTGTTGCTGATCCTGTGGCTGAACCGTTTTGCCGTCAGATAGTAAAATTCCCATGTGATGCGGGGACACTATTCCTGTCTTTTGTGGGATAATTAAACGCTACACGTCGAGTAACCAGAAGAAAGTCTAATTGGCATGCTTATCGGAATACCCAAAGAAACACGGGCTGGCGAGGCTCGGGTGGCAATCACCCCGGACATTGCAAAAAAGCTCCTGGACAAAGGTTTTTCTCTCAAAGTAGAGAAGAATGCTGGCCTGGCCGCCGGCTTCCACAACGATGATTATGCGGCAGCGGGTGCGGAACTGGTGGATCGCGCACAGGCATTGGCGGCGGATATCGTGGCCAAGGTGCGCAAGCCGGATAGCGGGGAAATTGCCGCCATGCGCGAAGGTGCGCTGCTTATCGGCCATATCGAGACCTGCGAAGATGACGGCACCTTGCAGGCCCTGTTTGCAAAGCACATCCGTCCCCTGGCGATGGAGCGCATTCCCCGTATCTCCCGGGCGCAGTCCATGGATGCGCTGTCTTCCCAAAGCAATATCGCCGGATACCGTGCGGTTATCGAGGCGGCTGCACGCTATGGCCGTTTCTTCCCCCTGATGATGACCTCTGCAGGTTCGGCCAAGCCCGCACGGGTGGTGATTCTGGGCGTAGGCGTCGCCGGGCTGCAGGCCATCGCCACGGCCCGTCGCCTGGGTGGTGATGTGTACGCCTATGATCTTCGCCCGGAAACCCGCGAGCAGATCGAGTCCCTGGGAGCCAAGCCCATCGATCTGGATATCGGCGAGGAAGGTTCGGGTGAGGGTGGCTATGCCAAGGAGCTGTCCGATGAAGCCAAGGCGCGCCAGCAGGAGCTGCTGGCGGATGAACTGGCCAAGGCCCATGTGATCATCACCACCGCCCTGATTCCCTGCCGACCGGCGCCGGTGCTGGTGACTGAAGAAGTGGTAAAACGCATGCGCGAGGGTTCGGTGATCGTGGATCTTGCCGCCGCCAATGGCGGAAACTGCCCCCTCACCGAGGCGGACAAGATCGTAAAAAAGCATGGCGTGACATTGATCGGCCACACCAACTATCCCTCCATGATGGCTGGTGATGCCAGTTCCTTCTACGCCCACAATGTCGCCAATCTGCTTTCCATCATGGTCGAGGAAGGCGAAGATGGCCTGACCTTCAAAGATTTTGCTGAAGATGAAATCACGGCTGCCGCCCTGATTACTCCGGAAAACTGAGGATTAAAAAATGCCAGATACTCTCGTCGCCCTGTATGTTTTTGTGCTGGCCTGTTTTATCGGTTATTTCGTGATCTGGGGCGTGACCCCGGCATTGCATACCCCCTTGGTGGCGCTCACCAATGCCATATCCGGCATCGTTATCGTCGGCGCCCTGCTGGTTGCCGGTGCCGAATCTGCGGGAACTGCGGCGGAGATCATCGGATTCTTTGCCGTGCTGCTGGCGTCCATCAACGTCTTTGGCGGTTTCCTGGTGACGAACCGCATGCTCGCCATGTTCAAGAAAAAAGATAAGAAATAAAGGATAGGATCATGGAGATTTCTGCAAACACCCAGGCGCTCGCCTATCTGGTTTCGGCCATCCTGTTCATCTTCGCGCTCAAGGGGCTGACCCATCCCTCTTCGGCGCGCAGGGGGAACTACTACGGCATGGCGGGCATGGCTCTTGCTGTCGGCGCCACCCTGCTTGGCAGTGAGGTGCAATCCTACGGCTTTATCATCGCTGGCGTGGCCGCTGGCGCCGTTATCGGTACCGTACTGGCTTCGCGGGTGCAGATGACGGCCATGCCCCAGCTGGTGGCGGCCCTGCACAGCTTTGTCGGCATGGCGGCGGTGCTGGTCGCTCTGGGAACCTATATGAACAAGGCCCAGGCGGGTTTGCTGAACCCCGTGCTCATGGGCGAGCTGTCTGCGGGCATCGTCATCGGCGCCATTACCTTTTCCGGCTCGGTTATTGCCTTTGGCAAGCTGCAGGGGTTGATCTCCGGTGCGCCAGTCATCTTCAAGGGCCAGCATATGCTCAATGCTGCGCTGGCTGTGGCGACCGTCGCCCTGGCGATATATTTTGGCCTTACAGAAAGCGTCTGGGCGCTGGTGTTGATGACCATGCTGGCGTTTGTGCTGGGCTTTACCCTGATCATTCCCATCGGCGGGGCCGACATGCCCGTGATCATCTCCATGCTCAACAGCTATTCTGGTTGGGCAGCGGCAGCGACGGGTTTTACCCTGGAAAACAACCTGCTCATTATCGTTGGTGCCCTGGTGGGGTTTTCCGGCGCTATTTTATCCTTCATCATGTGTCGCGCCATGAATCGTTCTATCATCAATGTGGTGTTTGGCGGCTTTGGCGGCGCGTCTGAAGCTGGCCCCAGTGCTGTGGCCCAGGCGGCGGAAAAGGGAGTGAAAGCCGCATCTGTGGAAGATGCCATTTACTGGATGGAAGATGCCAACCGGGTCATTGTCGTCCCTGGATATGGCATGGCGGTGGCCCAGGCGCAACATGCCCTGAAGGAGCTGTTGGAGCTGCTGGAGGCTCGGGGGGTGGAAGTGAAGTTTGCCATTCATCCTGTTGCCGGTCGTATGCCCGGGCACATGAACGTGCTGCTGGCGGAAGCCGACATCCCCTATGATCATGTATTTGAAATGGATGATATCAATCCGGAATTTGCGACTACAGATGTGGCGCTGGTGGTTGGTGCAAATGATGTTACCAACCCTGCGGCTAAGACAGACCCTTCAAGCCCGATTTATGGTATGCCGATTCTGGATGTAGCCAAGGCGCATAATGTGTATGTGATCAAGCGCTCCATGCGTCCCGGGTATTCCGGAGTGGAGAATCTGCTGTATTATCAGGATAACTGCTCACTGATTTTTGGTGATGCCAAGGATGTGTGTGAAGGGATGGTGACAGTGCTCAAGGGCGGGGGGCATTGAGCGGGCCTGACCGCTCTGGAGGCACCGGGTCTTCCACAATTAGCGGGAGATCCCTTGACATATGTCAAATGAAGCCAAAATTAGCTTGATTTACATCAAGTATTCCTGTTTATAATGCTGTGCATGAGATATATTTATCTCAATACAAGTTAATAGTAGCCATACAATAACAAACAGGCTGCGATAGCATGTAGTCAGGAGGATGTGCCATGCGGTGGCCGTTGCTCTTTACCCGCCCGCCGGGAAAAGAGGTCTATTGACAGGGTTTACGGCAACGTGTGGACTTGGAGGAGAACGCAGTCATACCCAGGCAGAAACAGGTGGAAATCTGGCGAAAACCTGGGGATAAGAACTGTATATTGGATTCTACAGCCGGCAGTTTGCCGGTTTTTTTTGCCTGCCGGTTTTGCTTGTTGCGCTGTTATTTGCGATGCAAAGCGGTGGTTATCTGCTTTTTCCCAGCTGCTCCGCCATGTGCAGAAAGTTTTTCAGCCGTTCCAGATGGATCACGCCAGCGTGGCTGGCTTCGATCAATGCACACCCAGGTTCGCTGCGGTGCGTGCAGTTGCTGAACTGGCATTGCCCCAGGAAGGGTGCGAATTCCCGAAACCCCGTTTCCAGCTGTTGGCGGGTGATCTTTCCCAGGCGAAAGCTGCGCACACCAGGGGAATCGATGATTTCCCCCCCGTTTTCCAGAAAATGCAGGGTGGCAACGGACGTGGTGTGACGGCCAAGGCCGCTGGTTTCAGACAGCTCACCAATGGTTTCGTCCCGATGAGGAATCAAGGCGTTGATCAGGGAAGATTTCCCGACCCCGGACTGACCAACAAGAATACTGGTTTCCCCGGACAGGCGCTCCATCAGGGGTTCCAGGCCGTGCTCCCTGCGAGCGCTCACGCCTACCATTGGATAACCGATTTCTTCATAGTAAGCATACTGTTGCTGAAATTCCCGCCACTCTTTTGCTTCGAGCAGATCCGCCTTGTTGAGGGTGATCAGCGCCTTTACGCCAATGAGTTCGGCGGCCACCAGGTATTGATCGGTAAGGTAGCCGGTAGGAGCGGGTTTGGGAGCCAGCACCACGATAAGCTGGGTGATGTTGGCCGCCAGGGGTTTGTCTCTGCCGCTATAGTCAGGGCGTGACAATACCGTAGTTCGGGGAAGCAGGGATACAACCACCCCCTGGTCATCACTCGCCACTTGCCACAACACCCGGTCGCCGCAGACGATCTCTCCGAGGTTTTGCCGAAACAGGCAGTGATGGTCTTTTCCTTCCTCATCCTGAACCAGAAGATGCTGCCCGTGTCTGCTGATTACCCGCCCATGGAGGGTGTCGCTGTTTCCGGACGTGAGCAACGCCTGCTCAACCCGTTTTGAAAGCCGCGCACGCCGGTTATCCTGCTGCCGGGCAATACGCTGGCGCTGTTTCTCGGTCAGCCGTCTTCCAGCCATTAGCTGAACTTATTTGCTGAAGTGATAATAATTGTCATTCAGATAATTGGTGAGTGATTGGATTTCAGTATCAAACAGCTTTTTCCCGAGGTTTGCATCACACATGCGCACCTGGGATTCCAGATGGGGCAGGGAATCGACACGGCGTTTTTTACGGGTATAGACACTACTGTCATGACATCCGGTACAGTTATTCTGATGGAATGTGCCGGCCTGGAAGTCCTCGCCCGCAAAAGCGGTTGCGCTGAAGATCAAGGTCAGGGTGGCGAATAGCAATAGCAATTTCATCGATGTAGGCCTGTCTGGTAACGGTTACTTGAGTGTAGAGGATAAGTGAGCAATACGCACGGCAGCGGGGGGATGGCTGTGGTGAAATGCGGAATACAGTGGGTCGGGGGTGAGGGTGGCGGCATTGTCCCGATACAGTTTCACCAGACCGCTGATCAGTGCAGCGGCGCTGGATTGCTGCGCAGCATAACTGTCGGCCTCAAACTCATGCTTGCGAGACCATGCGGAAAAAAATGGCGTAATAAATGTGGTGAACGCAGGCGTTGCCAGCAGAAACAATGCCAGCGCCATGGCGTGGCTCTGCGTTGTTGCACCAAGCCCCTGGAAAAACCATTCCTGCTGCATTAGCCAGTTGAGCAGCGCCAGCCCCAACAGGGAGACAGTGGCCATGTACAGCATCCCTTTCAATACATGGCGATGTTTGAAATGCCCAAGCTCATGGGCGAGTACTGCCTCGATCTCATCCGCTTCCAGGCTTTCCAGCAGGGTGTCGAAAAATACAATGCGTTTGCTCTTGCCAAAACCACTGAAATAGGCGTTGCCATGGCTTGAGCGCCTGGAACCATCCATGACAAACATGCCCTTGCTGTGAAAACCACAGCGTTGCAACAGTTTCTCCAGGCGCTTCTTCAAGGGTGGATCCTGCAAGGGGCTGAATTTGTTGAACATGGGAGCGATGATGCTGGGATAGATCCAGCTCAGGAGCAGGGTGAATCCCGTCAGTACCATCCAGGCCCAGAGCCACCAGCTATTTCCTGCCTGCTCCATCAGCCAGAGGATGCTGGCCACCAGAGGCGTGGTGATCGCCAGCATCAGCATCAGCTGCATGAGCTGATCGATGAGGAAGCGCCGGAGGGTGGTGCGGTTGAAACCGTATTTTTCCTCGATAACGAAGGTGCGCCAGGCGCTTAGCGGTAGTTCCAGCAGGGTGGATAGGCCAAGCACAGACAGCAGCAGGCCAACGCCCCGCCACAGCTCGCTGATTTGAACGGTTTGCCACAGCCCGTATAACCAATTCAATCCGCCACCGAGGGTGAAGGCCAGCAGCAGAATCACGCCGAACAGCAGGCTGGCGCCTTCCAGGCGGATGTTCGCCAGGGTATAGCTGGCGGCTTTCTGGTGTTGCTGCAGGGAGATTTTTTCTGCAAAAGCGGTTGGCACCTGGTTGCGGTGTCCGCGTACCGAGCGAACCTGTCGCCCCAACAGCCACAGCTCCAGCAGCAATCCGCCAAAGAGCGCCAACAGGAAAATCCAGGTGAAGTTGTTCATGTGATGTTCGTGTTGAAAACGCAATGCGATACATTTTACGCAATATGCCGCAAGCATGCCGTAGAATACGCATACTCCATTCAATAGCGGAACGAATCATGCCTGTTTCACAGAACAACCTGATCTGGATCGATCTGGAAATGACCGGACTGGATACAGACAACGACCGGATCATTGAAATCGCCACCATCGTCACCGATGCAGAATTGAACATCCTGGCGGAAGGGCCGGAACTGGCGGTTTTCCAGCCGGAGGGAGTGCTCGTCGGCATGGATGAATGGAATACCCGCCAGCATGGCGAGTCCGGATTGGTGGAGCGGATCAGAAACAGCGAATACGATGCCCCGCGGGCAGAAGCGGAAACCCTGGCTTTTCTGCAGGACTGGGTGCCGCCGGGCGCTTCTCCCATGTGCGGCAATAGTATCTGTCAGGATCGGCGTTTCATGGCGCGACTGATGCCCGAGCTGGAGCAGTATTTTCACTACCGCAACCTGGACGTGAGCACCCTCAAGGAACTGGCCAGGCGCTGGTCACCGGGGCTGGCCGAAGGCTTCAGCAAACAGGGGTCGCATCGGGCCATGGATGATATACGCGAATCCATTGCCGAACTGGCGTATTACCGGGAGTATTTTATTCAGGCTTGATCAGGGCTTGCTGTCGCTGTCTGCTTCCCCGGGGGCGTTTTCCTTTATTTCTTCTTCAGCAGCTTCCCGGGCAGTTTCTGCATCTTCACCTTCCAGTCCGACCACATTCAGCGCTTTTTCGAACAAGGTTCTGCGGGGTGGTTGCCAGTCGGGGACGGAAATGATGGTTTTCGGATTTTTCAGCGCGCCTTCGCCCTGGATTGGGGGCAGGGGCTGGTAATCGCCGACGATGCGCACCAGAAGATCATCTTCAAAATACAGGGTCAGGCGCTTTTCCAGTTCGATATGGCCGATGCCCATGCCATAGTAGTAGTCCCAGCGGTTGTCATGAAAGATATCCTGGATCAAGGCGGTGCCCATCACCAGTTGTACCTGTTTCTTGTGCATTCCGGGGCGAAGCTGGTTTACGTTGTCCTGGGTGATGAGGTTTCCCTGGATGATCTGGGGGCGATAGACAAAAGGCAGTTTTTCCAGAGAGTTGGGAATGGCGTTGCCAAAAAAATTCCAGGTATCCCCGTCGATATTGATGCTGCTGCAAGCGCTCAGGCTTGCGCTCAGGGCAACAGAAATGAGAAGCTTACGCATTGGCGTCCCGTGTAGGCTGAAATAGGTTCAGGCGCACATGATAACGGATTCCGCCACCGGCGGCATCTGAATTGGAGATTGAAACGGTATGGATCAGCAGACGATTCGCAAGGCCGGCTTGAAAGTAACCCTGCCCAGGATGAAGATTCTGGAGATCCTGGAAGAAAATTCCCAGCGGCATATGACTGCAGAGGAAGTCTACAAAGAGCTTCTGCTGCGAGACGAGGAAATCGGCCTGGCCACGGTCTATCGGGTGCTTACCCAGTTTGAGGCGGCTGGCTTGGCGGAGCGTCACCATTTCGAGGGTGGCCAGGCAGTGTTTGAGTTGAATCGGGGAGAGCACCACGATCATATTGTCTGCATCACCTGCGGCAAGGTGGAGGAATTCATGGATGAGACCATTGAAAAATGCCAGGCGAAAATTGCCCGGAGGCATGGCTTCAGGATTGCGGATCACTCATTGATCTTGTACGGTGAATGCGACAACCCGGAATGCCCCAACCGTCCGAAGTAATCAGCTCCTGATCATTTCCCTGGCGTGCGCCAGGGTTTGTCTGGTGATGCTGACGCCGCCGAGCATGCGGGCGATTTCCTCGACCCTCTGCTCCTTGTCCAGAGTGATGATCCGGGTTTGGGTGGTTTTACCGTTCGTGCTTTTGCTGACCTGCAAGTGCCGGTTTGCCTGGGATGCAACCTGGGGAAGATGAGTAACGCATAATACCTGATTTTGTGTTCCCAGCTGCCTGAGCAGCTTCCCAACCGTTTCCGCAGTAGCGCCGCCTATACCGGCATCCACTTCATCGAAAATCATGGTCGGGATCTTGCCGCAGTTGGCGGTTGCCACCTGGATTGCCAGGCTGATGCGGGACAGCTCGCCGCCCGAGGCGACCCGGGCCAGGGGCGCAAGGGGCTGGCCCGGGTTGGTGCTGACCAGGAAGGTGACCCGGTCAGCGCCATTGGCGCAAAGCTGCGCTTCCGGCAGGGGAGTAATATCCAGCGCAAAAATGCCACCTTCCAGCCCCAGCTGCTGCATGCTTTTGGCGATGGTTTTTCCCAGTCTGACCGAGGCTCTGGTGCGGCTTCTGGTAAGTTTTTTCGCTGCGGCAAGAGATGATTTCTCCAGATCCCTGACCTCCTGCTCCAGTTGCGCCAGGGTGATGTCGGCATTTTCCAGGCCATCCTGCTCCCGGGACAATTTGTCCAGCAGCTCTGGCAGCTCTTTGGCGGGGATGCGGTGCTTGCGCGCCAGCTCGTGAATCTCTCCCAGCCGTTGATCGATTTCTGTGAGTAATTGCGGGTTGGATTCTATATGGCTGGCCGCATTCTGCAGCAGGCTGCTGGCTTCTTCCGCCTGGATTCTTGCGCTGTCCAGCAATTCGGTGGCAGGCTGCAGTTGTTTGTCGAGATTCACCAGTTGTTCCAGCTGCACACAGGCATGTGCCAGGCGGGACTGGATTCCGTGTTCATCATCAAACAGCAACTGGATCAGCTCCGCCAGGTCATTTCCCAGCTGATCGGCATGGGCCAGTTGGCGCTGTTTTACGGCCAGTTCGTCCAGTTCTCCCGCCTGTAGCTGCAATTGTCTGAGCTCGTCGATCTGAAATTGTAGGTAGTCCAGTCGCTGCGCCCGATCCAGCGACTGGCGTTGCAATTCCTGCAACTGCTGTTGCTTGAGGCGATATTCCTTATAGGTTTCGCACATCTTTGCAACAAGTTGCCCGTGGCCGGCGTAGGCATCCAGCAGGTCGCGTTGTGCGCCGTGCTTCACCAATAGCTGGTGTTCGTGCTGGCCATGAATGCTGACCAGCCTGCTTCCCAGTTCTGCCAGCAGGGTTGCGGGGACGGGGCGATTATTGATGAAGGAGCGGGAACGCCCCTGGCGCACCAGGATGCGGCGAACGATGCATTCCCCTTCGCTGTCCAGGGCATTGTCCTGTAGCCATTGTTTGATTTCGGGGGCATCGCCAAGATCGAATTCTGCATTGATTTCCGCCTGGTCACGGCCGTTGCGGATCATGTTTTTGTTTGCCTTGTTGCCAAGCACGAGACCCAGGGCGTCAATGAGGATGGATTTTCCCGCGCCGGTTTCTCCGGTAAGCGCAGTCATGCCGGGGCCAAGTTCCAGGGAGAGCTCGCGTACGATCACCAGATCCCTGACCTGGATGTGCTGCAGCATGGCCATGGTCAGGGATGCCCTCCCCAGCCCAGTTTGGCGCGCAACAGGTCGAAGTGGTCGTGATCTACAGGATGGAATAAGCGTATGGGTTTGGGATATTTGCGCACCAGCAGATGATCTCCCCGTTCCAGCGTCAGGCTGGATTGGCCGTCGCAGGTTACGCGAACGTGCTTTGTATCGGTGCGGCCACTGGGTTCTATACAGATTTCGCTGTTGCCATGAACCACGATGGGCCGGTTGCTGAGACGGTGAGGGCAGATAGGCACCAGGGCAATGGCGTCCAGGCTGGGTTCCAGCAGCGGGCCGCCACCGGACAGTGCGTAGGCCGTGGAGCCGGTAGGGGTGGAAATGATGATGCCGTCCGAGCGCTGGGAATCGACATAGCGACCGTTGATGCGCGTCTCGAATTCGATCATGCGGGCGCTGTTCCACTTGTGCAGCACCACGTCGTTCAGCGCCAGCTGCCGCTGCTGATCGCCGATGCGGGCTTCGAGAAGAAAGCGCTGATCTTCGATATAATTTCCCTGCAGGATGGCGGTGAGTGCTTCCACCATGCGTTCTGGTGAGATGTCTACCAGAAAACCCAGTCTTCCCAGATTGATGCCCACCAGAGGGGTGTTTTCATCGGCGACCTCTCTGGCGGCGCTAAGAAGGCTGCCATCGCCGCCGACGACGATGGCCAGGTCGCAAACCCGTGCCAATTCTGCCTTGGAGGGCAGATATTCTTTCTGCCCCAGCGCCAGGGCGGCGCTTCTTGCAAGAGAAACTTTCAGCCCCATGTCGATAAGGAAGCGGTGAAGCTTCTGCAAGGTAGGGGCAAGGCTGTCGTCCCCGGGCTTGGCGATCAGGCCGATGTGTTGAAATCTGGTCTTGAAATCAGGCAATGCGCTATTGATCAAATGGTCAGGAATGTACTACAAGATAACATTCATCAGAAAAAATGAAAGGGGCAGGGCAGTTGGCGATATAATCCGCCCGGGAACCCCGGCTGTATAACAGGACATGCTGAACGAACAATCACTCAATGAACGCGCCCAGCACTTTCTGAAAGTGCTTATCGAACGGTATATCCGCGATGGACAGCCGGTGGGTTCGCGTACCCTGGCGAAAGACGCAGCTGTGGAGCTGAGTCCTGCCACGATCCGCAATGTCATGGCGGATCTTGAAGATCAGGGGCTGATTACCTCACCCCATACTTCGGCAGGGCGGGTGCCTACGGTGAACGGCTATCGCCTGTTCGTAGACTCGCTGATTTCCCTGCAGCCGGTGGATCAGCATTCGATAAATCGCCTGCACGAAGAGCTGGAAGAAAAAGATGCGCCCCAGAACCTGGTGGAAACCGCTTCACGCTTTCTGTCCGGATTGACGCATATGGCCGGTGTGGTGATGATTCCCCGCCATGACCAGATCATTATCCGTGAACTGCAATTTATGCATTTGTCTGATATGCGGGTGCTGGCGATTCTGGTCACCAGTCAGGGAGAGGTGCTGAATCGCATCGTGGAAACTTCCCGACTTTTTTCCCGCAGCGAACTGGAGCAGGCCAGCCATTTTATCAATGCTCATTACAGCGGACTGGATCTGGATGCGATCAAGCACAAGATTGTGCGGGAAATGGAAGGCCATCAGCAGGATATGGACAGGCTGATGCGAGAAGCCCTGGTGATTGCCGATAAGGCGCTGCAGGATGAAAATGAGGAGCAGGACTATGTGGTATCCGGCCAGACTAATCTGATGGATTTTGATGAACTGGCGCAACTGGATCGTATCAAGATGATGTTTGATGCATTCTCCGAAAAGCAGGAAATTCTGCATCTGCTGGATCGCTGCAGTCAGGCCGAAGGCGTACAGCTGTTCATTGGCGAGGAGTCCGGCTATGGCCCCCTGGAGAAATGCAGCGTGGTCACAGCGCCCTACGAAATGGACAATACCGTGGTTGGCGTGCTCGGGGTAATCGGTCCAACGCGCATGGCGTATGACCGGGTGATCCCCATTGTGGACATTACCGCAAAAATGTTGGGGGCCGCCTTGAAATTGGCCTGAATCGGCCCTATGTTCCCTGAAACTTCGATATCTCGTTCCTTCCTGCCTGGGTTTGCGTGGAAGGGGTTTTTGACGTGAATTTGCTGGCAAGAGGTAAGTAACCAGATGGAAAAAGAGCAGGAATATGGTGGTGAAGAGCTAACCGAAGCCGCCGAGTCCGGGCAGGGCGACAACCAGGAGAATCTGTCTCCCGAGAAACTGGGGCGGCTTCTGGAAGATGCGCGCAACAAGGCAGACGAACACTGGGATCAGGTTGTCCGTACCCGTGCCGAGCTGGATAACATCAAGAAGCGTCATCAGCGGGAGCTGGAAAATGCGCACAAATACGGGCTGGAAAGGTTTGTCGGGGAATTGCTGGGGGTTCGGGACAGCCTGGAATTGGGCTATAACGCCGCCCAGGAAAACCATGATGTAGAAAAACTTCTGGAAGGCACCGAACTCACGCTGAAGATGCTCGCAGACGCCATGAGCAAATTCGGGGTGGAGCAGATCGATCCGGAAGGTGAGGCATTCAACCCGGAACTGCATCAGGCCATGGGCATGGTGCCCACGGATGAGGTTCCGCCGAATACGGTGGTGAATGTGGTGCAGAAAGGTTATCTGCTCAATGGGCGTCTGGTGCGGCCGGCAATGGTGATGGTGTCACAAGCTCCAATATCTTGAATTTCAGGCAACTGCCCCCATTTGGGTAAGCAGCAACAAAATAGAACTGTAACTAACGAATTTATAACGGAGAAACACAAATGGGCAGAATTATCGGCATCGATTTGGGTACAACCAATTCCTGTGTCGCCATAATGGAGGGTGATCAACCAAAGGTTATCGAAAACTCCGAGGGCGATCGCACCACTCCTTCTGTGGTGGCCTTTACCCAGGAAGGAGAAGTGCTGGTCGGCCAGTCTGCGAAGCGTCAGGCGGTTACCAATCCGCACAACACCCTGTTTGCCATCAAGCGCCTTATCGGGCGTAAGTTTGATGATGATGTGGTGCAGCGTGATATCGAAATGGTGCCCTACAAGATCGTCAAGGCAGACAATGGTGATGCCTGGGTGGAAGCCAATGGCAAAAAAATGGCTCCACCGGAAGTGTCTGCAAAAATTTTGCAGAAAATGAAGAAAACTGCGGAAGATTACCTGGGTGAAGAAGTTACCGAAGCGGTTATTACCGTACCGGCCTATTTTAACGATTCCCAGCGTCAGGCCACGAAAGATGCCGGACGCATCGCCGGCTTGGATGTAAAACGCATTATCAACGAACCTACAGCGGCGGCGCTTGCCTATGGCATGGACAAAAGCAGCGGCGACAAGAAGCTGGCCGTGTACGATCTCGGTGGTGGTACGTTCGATGTATCCATTATCGAGATTGCCGAAGTTGATGGTGAACACCAGTTTGAAGTGTTGTCCACCAATGGTGACACTTTCCTCGGTGGTGAAGATTTCGACATGCGTGTCATCGACTTCCTGGTCGAATCCTTCAAGAACGAACAGGGCGTGGATCTGCGCAATGACCCCTTGGCGCTGCAGCGTCTGAAAGAGGCTGCAGAAAAGGCCAAGATCGAGTTGTCATCCGCCCAGCAGACCGATATCAACCTGCCGTATATCACGGCCGATGCCAGTGGCCCCAAGCACATGAACGTCAAGCTCACCCGCTCCAAGCTGGAATCCCTGGTGGACGGGCTGGTGGAACAGACCATCGAACCTTGCAAGGTGGCGCTGAAGGATGCAGGCCTCTCCGCATCCGATATTGATGATGTAATCCTTGTTGGCGGTCAGACCCGCATGCCCAAGGTGCAGGAAACTGTCGAGAAATTCTTCGGCAAGGCGCCACGCAAGGATATCAACCCCGATGAGGCGGTAGCCATTGGCGCTGCTATTCAGGGTGGTGTGCTTTCCGGTGATGTAAAAGATGTGTTGTTGCTGGATGTTACCCCCCTGTCTCTGGGGATCGAGACCATGGGCGGCGTAATGACCAAGCTCATCGAGAAGAACACCACCATTCCGACCACGGCTTCACAGGTGTTTTCTACTGCTGATGACAATCAGGCTGCGGTTACCGTGCACGTCTTGCAGGGTGAGCGGGACATGGCTTCGGCCAACAAATCCCTGGGGCGTTTTGACTTGACGGACATTCCTCCGGCGGCGCGAGGGGTTCCACAGATTGAAGTGACCTTCGATATCGACGCCAACGGCATCCTGAATGTGTCTGCCAAAGACAAGGCCACAGGCAAGGAGCAAAGCATCAAGATTACCGCCTCTTCCGGTTTGAGCGAAGGAGAGATTGATGAAATGGTGAAAGATGCCGAGGCCCATGTCGAGGAAGACAAGAAATTCCATGAAATGGTGGATGCGCGCAATCAGGCTGACGCCATGTTGCATGCCACCAGGAAATCCCTGGAAGAAATGGGTGACAAGGTCGAAGGTGCGGAAAGAGCCAATATCGAGAGCCTGATGAAGGAGCTGGAAGAGGCGATGAAAGGTGACAGCAAGACGGCGATTGAAGCCAAGACCAAGGCCTTGGCAGAAGCCTCGGGAAAACTGGCGGAGCGCATGTATCAGGGCAGCGGAGATGCTGGTTCTGGCACCCAGCCGGGAGCGGAAGCCGGGCAGAAATCCAGTGCTGACGATGATGTAGTCGATGCTGAATTTGAAGAAGTTGACGACAAGAAATAAGATCCGAAACAGGTCTTTCTGAAAAACCGGGAGTGGTTTCGCTGCTCCCGGATTTTTGCGTTTTGCTTGCCCTGTTGTTTCGGGCAAAAACATTTTCCAACAGGATGAATCATGTCCAAACGTGATTACTATGAAGTGCTGGGCGTAAGCCGCACAGCTACCAGCGCCGAAATCAAAAAGGCCTATCGCAAACTGGCGATGAAGTACCACCCTGACCGGAATTCAGGGGAAGACGGTGAACAGGCCGAGATCAAGTTCAAGGAAGTCAAATTGTCCTATGAGGTGCTTTCTGATGACCAGAAGCGCGCAGCCTATGACCAGTTTGGTCATGCTGGTGTGGACGGGTCAGCTGGTATGGGTGGCGGCCCTGGGGGCGCTGGCGGTAGCTTCAGCGATATTTTTGGCGACGTTTTTGGTGATATTTTCGGTGGGGGCGGGCGCGGAGCGCACCGCCATCAGCGTGGCGCTGATATGGGTTACAACCTGGAGCTTTCCCTGGAGGATGCGGTCAGGGGAACCACAGTAAAAGTCAGGATTCCGGCGCAAATCAGCTGCGATGTCTGTGGTGGCAGCGGTGCCAAAAAAGGCACTTCACCAAAAGCATGCAGCACCTGTGGTGGCAGCGGTCAGGTGCGTATGCAGCAGGGGTTTTTCATTGCCCAGCAAACCTGCCCGACCTGTCATGGACGGGGGGTGCAGATTGACGATCCTTGCCTGGCCTGCCACGGCCAGGGGCGGATTCAGAAGCACAAGACCCTTTCCGTGAAAGTACCGGCGGGGGTGGACTCCGGTGACAGAATCCGCCTTGCCGGGGAAGGTGAAGCCGGGGAAAATGGCGGGCCTGCTGGCGATCTGTATGTGCAGATACATGTCAAGCCGCACCCTATTTTTGAGCGGGATGACGCCAATCTCTATTGTGAAGTGCCAATTCCGTTTGCCAGGGCGGCTCTTGGTGGAGAGCTGGAAGTGCCGACCCTGGAAGGCAAAGTCAAACTCAAGGTGCCAGAGGGAACGCAGACCGGCAAGCTGTTTCGCATTCGCGGCAAGGGCATCAAACCCGTGCGTGGCGGCGCAGTGGGGGATTTGTTGTGCAAGGTTGTGGTGGAGACGCCCATCAATCTCAGTGATGAGCAAAAAGACCTGCTGCGCCAGCTGGATGATTCCCTGCAGGGTGGGGGCCGCAAGCACAGTCCCAATGCCAGTTCCTGGCTGGACGGCGTGAAGAGCTTTTTCAAGGAGATGGGATTCTGACTTCCGGAGGCGAGAAAATGATTCGAGTAGCTGTGGTTGGCGCTGCTGGCAGGATGGGAAAGTCACTGGTTCAGGCGCTGCATGATACCGCTGGCATGGTGCTTTCCGTGGCGACAGAATATCCCGAATCTTCCCTGATCGGTGCGGATGCAGGGGAACTGGCGGGCGTCGGCAAACTGGGCGTCGCCATCTCCACGGATTTGGCGGAGTCTCATGAGCAATTTGATACCGTGATTGACTTCAGCCGCCCGGAAGCCAGCATGCGGCATCTGGCCATATGCCGGGAATATGGTAAACAGCTGGTGATCGGCACCACTGGTTTCGATGAAGAACAAAAGCAGCAGATTGCTGCTGCATCGGCAGATATTGCCATCGTATTTGCGCCGAATATGAGTGTTGGCGTAAATCTCTGTTTCAAGCTGCTGGAAGTTGCCGCACAGGTGATGGGGGAGGATGCAGATATTGAAATTATCGAGGCCCATCACCGCCACAAGATCGATGCGCCTTCCGGTACCGCGATTCGCATGGGTGAAGTGGTGGCGCAGGTTTTGGGACGCGATCTCGATGAAGTGGCCGTTTATGGCCGCCACGGAATCACCGGGGAAAGGGATCGAAAAACCATTGGCTTTGAAACCATTCGCGCCGGTGATGTTGTCGGTGAACATACCGTCTGGTTTGCCACAGAAGGCGAACGGGTGGAAATAGCGGTGAAATCCTCCAGTCGCATGACCTATGCCAATGGTTCCGCCAGAGCAGTTTTGTGGCTGAAAGACAAAACCCGTGGCCAGTTCGACATGCAGGATGTTCTTGGCCTGCGTTGAGCGGCGTCTGCCCTGTGAATATCGTGGTGTTTTTGCTGATTATTGGCCGGCTCTGAAGGAAAACCCATCACAATGCAGCGGCCTTGCCGATTGTGCCTCTACTAACACCCTCAGCCATGGGCTATTATAGAGAGCTATTCAAATAGCGCTGGAGGCTCGGATTGCCAAAGCCAATCAAACTTGTTTCTGCTGGGCGCTTTCAATTGCCTGTTGCTGATGGCCGGGCTGTGGCACAACAACCGTTAGTTGCGCCATCAATCGCGGATCATGGGATAAAGGACAGATAAGACATGCTGGATCTTCTCTGGATATTGCTGCCTGTTGCTGCCGCCTCTGGTTGGTGGGCGGCGCGGCGTGGTATGGCCAGAAGCCGTGAAGATGCAGAATGCCTCACTACCCCGGCGTATTTTCGCGGCCTTAACTATCTGTTGAATGAGGAGCCAGACAAGGCGATAGATGTGTTCGTGCAGCTGCTGGAAGTGGATAGTGAAACCGTGGAAACCCACCTTGCCCTGGGCAGCCTGTTCCGTCGTCGGGGCGAAGTGGAGCGGGCCATCCGCATTCACCAGAACCTCATAGCCCGGCCGGCCTTGGGAGAAGATCAGCGGGCGCAGGCGTTGCTGGAACTGGGCATGGATTATATGCGTGCGGGTTTGTATGACCGTGCGGAAAATCTGTTCCTGGAACTGAAAGAAATGAAGCTGCATGTGCGCAAGGCGCTGGAAAATCTGCTTATTGTCTATCAACAGGAAAAAGACTGGCAATCTTGCCTGGAAACAGCGGAAGAGTTGGAATCTCTGGTGAATGACCCCTTGTCGCTGGAGCGTTCTCATTTCTATTGCGAACTGGCGGAAGAGGCGTTGCGCAAGGGACAGAAGGATGTTGCTGGAAAGTTGTTGAAAAAAGCCGCCTCCGTCGATGTTCGTAGTGTGCGTCCCCTGCATATGCAGGCGCATCTGGCCATGGAGCAGGAAGGTTGCAAGGCAGCGACCCGCTTGTTGCGCAAGGCGGTGGAAAAGGATCAGGACTTTCTTCCCGAAGTGTTGGAGGATCTCATGGAATGCTGCCGGCAGCTGTCAGATCTTCCGGCACTAAGATCCTACCTGGAAAAATTTCTTGGCAATGATACAGACGTGGCAGTTGCCCTGACCATCACAGAAATTATCACCGAAATAGAAGATGAGGCGGCGGCAAGAGCCTTCCTCAGCAGGCAGATGCACCTGCACCCAACCCTGAAAGGGTTGTTGCGCCTGATTGAGTTGAATGCCTCTCTGCCGGATATCCAGGCCGAGCAGATGCTGGTGAGTATGAAAACCCATATGGAGCAGCTGCTGGCGGAACGGCCGGCCTATCAATGCAGCAAATGCGGCTTTGTTGCAAATACCCTGCATTGGCAGTGCCCCAGTTGCCGCAGTTGGGGCAGCATCCGCCGCAAATCAGAGCCAGAGGAGAAACAATCATGAATGCCAGCCCGGTTATTGTCGCACTGGATTTTCCTGATCGGGAAAGCGCCATGGCATTAGTGGATCGACTGCATCCATCGTTGTGTCGGTTGAAAGTGGGGAAGGAGCTTTTTACCCGCCTGGGCCCCGCGTTTGTGGAAAAACTGGTTGCCACGGGTTATGACGTGTTTCTGGATCTGAAATTTCATGACATCCCCAACACAGTGGCGGCAGCATGTGATGCCGCAGCAGACCTGGGGGTTTGGATGATGAACCTGCATGCTTCCGGCGGGCGTAAAATGATGGATACAGCGTGCGCTCGCCTGGCGGGTAGGGCGCATCAGCCTAAATTGATTGCCGTTACCATTCTCACCAGTTTGGGAGAAAAGGACATTCGTGAGATCGGGTTCCAGGGTACGCCTGAAGAGAATGTACTGCATCTGGCAGCATTGGCGCAGTCTTCCGGTCTGGATGGCGTAGTTTGTTCGCCCCTGGAAGCGGCAGCCCTGCGCGCCCGGGCAGGCGATGATTTCTTGCTGGTTACGCCGGGGGTGCGCCCGGCAACCGCAGCCCTGGATGACCAGAAGCGGGTGATGACACCGGCGGACGCCATGCAGGCTGGTGCCAGCTACCTGGTGATTGGCCGTCCAGTGACTGCAGCGCAGGATCCGTTGCAGGCTCTGAAGGACATCAATGCCTCCCTACAAGTTTAAATTAAAATTGTAATTGGCTGAAAATAAAGTAAAAGATATTTTTTCTTTTTGCTTTCTCCTTGGTTTTGGCATGGTAAAAATTACTGCAGCCATAAAGAAAAACTAGGGGCGGCAAAGCCTGGCATCTGTTAGTTTTACAAAAAATTTTACTTTGAATATCGTTGATTCCCAATGCTCGCATGGTTCAATGATGAACCCGGCCAACCCAACCTCCAGGAGATTGCCGCATGATCAAACCCATTGGCTCTGATACTCTGCTTCCGCTGTTTGTTTACGACCCTGAAAAGCATGACGTTTTGATGAAGGAAGCGGAAAGCCTGCCTTCTGTCACTATTACTTCTCCTGCAGCCGGAAACGCAGTAATGCTCGGTGGTGGTTATTTTACTCCCCTGAAGGGCTTCATGAACCTGGCTGATGCCATGGGCGCTGCAGAAAAAATGATCCTTACCGACGGTTCTTTCTTCCCTGTTCCGGTACTGAATATGCTGGATGATGCGGCAGTAGCCGCCATTGGTGATGTCCCACGCATTGCCTTGCGTGATCCCAATGTGGAAGGCAACCCGGTGCTGGCTGTCATGGATGTGGAAAACATCGAGAAAGTCAGCGAAGAGCAGATGGCTGCCATGCGTGACAAGGTGTACCGCACCGATGATCCCGAGCATCCTGGCGTAGCCGCCTTCATGTCCCAGGGACGCAACGCGGTTTCCGGCCCCATCCAGGTGCTGAACTTCTCCTATTTCCAGATGGATTTCCCCGATACCTTCCGTACCGCCGTGGAAATCCGCAATGAAATCAAGGAGCATGGCTGGAACAAGGTGGTGGCCTTCCAGACCCGCAACCCCATGCACCGCGCTCATGAAGAGCTGTGCCACATGGCGATGAAGGATGTTGGTGCCGACGGCGTAGTCATCCACATGCTGCTGGGCAAACTCAAGCCGGGTGATATTCCTGCGCCCGTGCGTGATGCCGCCATCCGCAAGATGGCCGAGCTGTATTTTCCGCCCAATACGGTGATGATTACCGGCTATGGTTTCGACATGCTCTATGCCGGCCCTCGTGAAGCCGTATTGCATGCTTATTTCCGCCAGAACATGGGTGCCACCCACTTTATCGTGGGCCGCGATCATGCCGGTGTCGGTGACTACTATGGTGATTTCGATGCCCAGACCATCTTCGACGAAGAAGTGCCGGAAGGCGCCATGGAGATCGAGATCTACAAGGCCGATCATACCGCCTATTCCACCAAGCTGAACAAGGTGATCATGATGCGCGATGCACCTCCCGGCCATACCAAGGAAGACTTTGTGCTGTTGTCCGGCACCAGGGTGCGCGAGATGCTGGGCAATGGTGAAGCGCCTCCGCCCGAGTTTTCCCGTCCCGAGGTGGCCAAGATCCTCATGGACTACTATCAGTCTCTGGACAAGTAACCACGCTATAGGCCGGTTCCGGGAAGCCCGCTCTTGAGCGGGCTTTTTTCGTCCGTGCCGGCAAGGACTTTCTTCCCGGCGGCAATGAGGCATAATTGCCCCATGAAAAAATGCTTCCAGATCCTTTCCATGGAGGACGCCTACAAGGGCTTCCTGCATCTCAAACGCTTTCGCTTGCAGCATGAGTGCTTCGCCGGGGGCTGGTGCCCCGAGGTGCAGCGGGAGCGGGTGGAAGGCAGACATGCCGTCTCCGTGCTGCTCTACGATCCCCAGGCCGATGCGGTGGTGCTCATCGAACAGTTTCGCATTGGCGCCCTGGGGCATGCGGATGATCCCTGGCTGCTGGAGACGGTAGGCGGTTATTGCGAAGAAGGCGAGTCCAGCGAGATGGTGGCCTACAGGGAAACCCGGGAAGAAACCGGCTGCGAGCTGCTCGATATGGAATTCATCGGCCGCTTTTTCACCACCCCCGGCTGGTGTGGTGAGCGGATTTCCCTGTACTGTGGCCGGGTGGACAGCAGCGGGGCCGGCGGCATTCATGGTCTGGATGAGGAAGGGGAGGATATCCGGGTGGATGTCATGCCCTTTGGGGAGGCAATGGGGCAGTTGTTCCGGCGCGCCAATTCCACCAGTATCGTGGTGGGTTTGCAGTGGTTGCAGCAACACCGTGCCGAGCTGCGACAACGCTGGGGAAAATAGCCCTCCTCAGCGTTCGCGCCAAACCATATTGCGATGGGGAATGCCCGCGTCATCGAATACCTCGCCTTCCGCATGGAAGCCCGCTTTTTCGTAGAAGGGCATGGCCTGTAGCTGCGCGGCCAGCACCAGGGTGGAAAAATTTCGCTTCCGGCCTTCTTCCATCAGTCTTTGCAGCAAAGCGGATCCCACGCCCCTGCCGCGCCATTCCCTGAGCACCGCCATGCGCCCGATATGTCCGTCCGGCAACAGGCGACCGGTGCCAATGGGATTGCCATTGGCGTCTTCTGCGAGGAAATGCAGGCATTCGGCGTCCAGCTCGTCCCACTCCAGCTCTACGGGGACCTGCTGCTCTTGCACGAAAACCTTCTCCCGCACCAGACGCAGCGCTTCCTTGTCCTGTGGCCAGTGTGCCAGGCGTATGGAATAGCTGCTTTCAGTCATGGTGAAACTCCAGCCAGTTTTGATTCAGCAGTTCTGTAACCGTATGCAGGAACGGTTTGCTGTTCCTGCAGGCCTCCAGCAGTTCCTGTCCGGAACCGGCCTGGTCACACAGCTGCACCACCCCTGCCTTGCAGTCTTCCGGCAGTTCGAAGACCTCCCCGCATACAAACAGGTACAGGCCGCCACACGGGCGGCTCGCCCAGGCATAACGGCTGAAAGGGTGGCGTTGCAAGTGGGTGTGCTGCAGTTGATGCAACAACTGTTCCGGGGAGTGCTGCTGTTCTGGCGGCTCGATGAACAGATGCTCTTTGATTTCTGTCGAAAAACAGCCAAACCAGCGTTGTTTCATGTCCGCATCATTCAGCCAGGCGTTTAGCTGCGCATTCACCTGCGCCAGGGCAGGGGGGCGGATTTCTGCAGGGCTGTCCTGCGGTGTCAGAGCTGGGTCGTAATAATGCTGCTCTTCAGGAACATGATCGAGGAGGTACTGGGTAAAGCTGCCGAGCATTTCCGCTACCGAAGGGGCTCGCAACCCCACGGACCAGGTCATGCAGGCATCGTCCTCTGCGATTCCCCAGTGAGCCATGCCGGGGGGCAGATACAGCACATCGCCGGGCTCCAGCAGCCATTCCTCTTCCGGTTCGTATTCCGCCAGAATGCGCACGGGAAGGTCGGGCAGCAGGGTGTCTGATGGAGCCTTGTTGCCAATCTGCCAGCGGCGTTTTCCCTGGGCCTGGATGAGGAAGACATCATAGGTGTCCGTATGCGGCCCCACCGATCCGCCGGTAACGGCGTAGCTGATCATGATGTCATCGAAGCGCCAGCTGGGGATGAAATGAAACAATTGCATCAAAGCCGTGATGTGGGGAATATACTTGTCCACATCCTGAACCAGCAGGGTCCAGTTCGTTTCCGGCAGTTGGGCGAATACCCTTTCATCAAAAGGTCCGTGGAGCAACTCCCAGCTGTTCTCGCCGTGGTGCAGCACCATGCGGGATTCCACATCATCTTCACAGGCAAGACCCGCCAGCTCCTGCGGTGAAAGATCGAAGTCATATCCCTGTATGGCGTTTCGCATCAACAGGGGCTTCTTCTGCCAGTATTGATGCAGAAAATCCCGGGCGGAAAGAGAGGGGGGGAACCGGAGTTGCATGGAGGCCTGCCGTAACAATGGAATATCCAGCCCTGATTTTATCCTATTCCAGGAACAGCCGGTTTGTTGTGAAAAGGCATGAAAATTGCCCTTGTTTTTGCCGAAAAATACGGTATCCTTTGGCAGCTTCGGAGAGGTGGCAGAGCGGTTGAATGCACCGGTCTTGAAAACCGGCGTGGGTTTGTAGCCCACCCAGGGTTCGAATCCCTGCCTCTCCGCCATACAAAAGCGTAAAGGCGCGAGGTGGATGG
>Ga0256834_1000560_pt1 | contig 26563 bp, 27 predicted proteins | sample 4281140metaG_FD_190536 | JGI IMG/M metagenome (GOLD analysis project Ga0256834, IMG submission 190536) | Hydrothermal vent microbial communities from East Pacific Rise, Pacific Ocean - 4281-140 | ecosystem: Environmental > Aquatic > Marine > Hydrothermal vents | place: Pacific Ocean: East...
CCCTAGGCATCGCATCTAGCGCGCCGCATCGGAATAGGCAATCCCCGCCTGCTCCAGCTCCTGTTGCAGGCGCTGCAAGGCCTCCTGCACCGCCTTCCCCTTTCCGCGGAATCCCAGCTCGACAAAAGATTCCTCTCCCATGCGCGGCAGGCTGAACAGCTTCAGCCGGGGCCAGTCCCTGGTCATTTTTTCCAGTATGGGCATCAGGTCGTTTTCCGATGCGCCAAACACGCGCAAAGACAGCTCCTGCTGCGGCTGCCTGTCGGGAGTATAATACTGGTTCAGCACCCATTGCCCCATGGGATGCGCCATGTGTGGAAAACCTGGCATGAAATAATGTTCATGTATGGAAAATCCCGGCACCCTGTTCACCGGATTGGGGATCAGCCGGCTGCCTTCAGGCAACTCCGCCATGCGAATGCGATGTGGATAGGCGCTGTCCGGAAACTGCTGCTCGATAAGGGCCACAGCTTCCGCATGCCGCACCAATGGCAGTCCAGCAGCTTGCGCTGCGCACAGGCGGGTATGATCATCCGGCGTAGCGCCTATCCCGCCACAGGAGAACACCCGTTCAGCCGCGTCCATGCTCTGCTTCAGCTGCCGCACCAGCAGTTGCGGGTCGTCCGGCAATATCTGCACCCAGCCCAGCGAGAAGCCATGATCATGCAGCATTTTCCGGAACCCGGCCACATGGGTGTCCCGGCGGCGGCCGCTGAGTATTTCATCACCGATCACCATCAATCCGAATTTCATGCGGCCTTCCGCTTCAACTCGTCAATGGCGCCGCGAATCGATTCCGACAGATAGTACCAGTACATCTCGACGGTATTGATGCCAACCATTTTCTGCACCAGTTCATTTCCATCCGCCCCCAGAAACAGCAGCGTAGGCGTCACGAACACGCCATACCCATGGGCAAAATCCGCTGCTTCCCGCTCCATGCCCTGAAAATCGACAATGGTTTCTCCCTCATCGATAAACAGCTCGCGGATGAGTATTTCATCCTTGAAATCACCACCGAGGATCATGGGGCGAATCACATCTTCCTTGATGAGATGACAGTACGGGCAGTCTTCCTGGGATACCAGGAGCATGATCACCCGCCGCTCTCGCTTCGCCAGGCGGGCCGTCGCCGGAAAATCATGAATACGCTGGATCGTGGTTTTCGACAATGCTTTGCTCCTCTTGGTTATAGAACCGGCAACCGGCAATTCATGCCAGCAGTGCAACTTTTTGTTACCATGCCTGTCCATTCAGCAGAATAATTTTCGAATAGAATATCATTGGAACATGAAACTCCTTACTGATTTCCTCCCGGTTATTATATTTTTTGTCGCCTACAAGGTCTGGGGCATGTATGTGGCCACCGGGGCGTTCATTGCGGCATCCCTGGTACAGATGGCCTGGACCTATCGCCTGCATGGAAAAGTCGAAACCCTGCAATGGGTGACTCTGGGCCTGGTGCTGGTGTTTGGAGGACTCACCCTGGCATTGCAGGATCCGCTTTTCATAAAATGGAAGCCTACCATCGTCAATTGGCTGTTCGCGGCCGCCTTCCTCGGCTCTGGATTGTTCATGCAACGCAGCCTGCTACAACGCATGATGGGTCATGCCATTTACCTGCCGCAGAGCATCTGGGCCAGGCTCAACCTGGCGTGGATCCTGTTTTTCATCAGCGCCGGATTGCTCAATCTGTATGTGGCCTACAACTTCTCGGAAAGCGCCTGGGTCGATTTCAAATTGTTCGGCATGCTGGGGATGACCCTGGTTTTCATCCTGCTGCAAGGCTTGTATCTGGCCCGGCATATGCAGCCACTGGGGGAGAAACAAAGATAAATGTTATATTGCATCATTGGCACCGACAAGGAAGACAGTCTGAAAGAGCGCATGGCGGCGCGCCCCGCCCATATTGAACGCCTGCGTCAATTGCAATCCGAAGGCCGCTTGCTGCTCGCCGGCCCCAATCCCGCAGTCGATGCCGAAGACCCGGGTGAAGCAGGTTTTACCGGCAGTCTCATCGTCGCGGAATTTCCCAGTCTGAAAGACGCGGAAAGCTGGGCGGCAACAGACCCTTATGTATCATCTGGCGTGTTCAGGCACGTCTCCGTCAAACCTTTCAGGAAAGTATTCCCAGAATGAAAACAATCATACAGAGCAAAACCAAGACCCTGGTCATTTCATTGTTTCTGGCAGGCGCGCTGCAAACCAGCGTACAGGCCGAAGATGGACAGGAAAATGCACCGGCCACAACGCCGCAACCAACCGGGCCGCAGACCCTGGTAACCATAAACGGGCAGGACATAACCGACCTCGAGGCTCTCGCATTCAACGCCCTGCAGGGCGGGCAAAACAGACTGGACAGCCAGCAGGCGCAAGTCCAACTGCTGAACCAGCTGGTCAACACCACATTATTGGCGCAGCAGGCGAAAAAAACCGGCGTGGACAAACTGCCCCAGGTGCTTGCCGCGCTTAAAATGGCCGATATCCAGGTGCTTGCCGAAGCCCAGGTCAATGCTTTTTTTGAGCAGTCCCCGGTAACCGATGAAGAAATCAAGGCCGCCTACGACAAGAAATATACCGCCCAAAACCTGCAGGAATACAAGGTTCGCCATATCCTGGTAAAGGAAGAAAAAGAAGCGCAGGAGATTATTGACGCCCTCTCGAAGGGAGAAGACTTTGCCAAGCTGGCCAGGGAGCATTCACAGGACGCCAGCAAGGATGCCGGCGGCGAGCTGGGATGGGTAGGCCGCAGCCAGGTAGTCAAACCCTTTGGCGATGCCATGGCCGCGCTTGAAAAAGGCAAACACAGCAGCGCTCCGGTGCAGACTCAGTTCGGCTGGCATGTCATCGATGTGGTGGACATCCGCACCCAGGAGCCGCCTCCCCTCGAGCAGGTGAAGGACCAGTTCAAACTGCAGATCCGACAGCAAAAACTGGCGCAGATGGTTACCGAACTGCGTAAATCGGCAAAAATCGAGGTGGAAGGCGCACAAACCGCCCCTGCTGCCGCAGCAGGGAAACCCGCGGATTCCCCGGCGCAATAATCCGTATTGGCAGCCAGGCGGCGCACAAGCCCATGGATGGGTGAAGGCAGAGCAATGCAGGATAGATACAGGGATGTGGGGTGGCGGGACAACACAGGAGCAGTTGTCGAAGCATTGCCGCGACCGGCATCCATGCCCTGATACCGCTGGATTCCGGCATACGCCGGAATGAGAGGAAGCGGCTTGTTGAGGGTTTCCTTGGCTTTATTTCCCGGCGGCCGGCTTATTTCAACCCGGCAGCGCCCGGGGGATGCTTACTATTAACCTGGCATCAATAGATATCATGTTCAGTCGTCGCCTGCTGGTTCGCGGCAAGGCGGAGCCACGCCGCTTTAGTCATTCTAAAGCCAGTGGATCGAACGCAGTCCGCGGGCCAGCAGGCGACGACCTTTCAATATATAACAATAAGTTAGGGGCGTCAGGTTAATAATCAAGATCCGCCGCCATCTTTCTTTTTCTCCATGCCGCCAATTTCATTGACCGGCACCGCCCCTATCCTGGCGTTCTCGTCGCTATAATATGGCCGCGATGCCACAGCACCTGCAGCATCGGCCAATTCCCGCTCTCGGGCGGCGATGAGGGTCAGGCACATCTTGATGTCTTCAATGGTGCTTCCCGACAGCGGATGCTTCATGGTTTTGAACTCTGGCGTTGTGTCCTTGATGACATTGGCAAGAACCTTGCGCATCACCATCAGTACCTCTCGTTCTTTTTGACTGCCGTCAGCCATGAAAACCACCTCGAATGTATTTGCCGTCAATCGAACAGCGTATCCACGTCATAGCCCTGCTGTTCAAGAATAACACGCAGGCGCTTGAGCGCATCAATCTGAATCTGTCGTACCCGCTCCCGGGTAACGCCCAGCTCCCGGGCAACCTGCTCCAGGGTGGAATTGTCATAGCCTTGAAGCCCGAACCGGCGTCTTACCACTTCCCGCTGGTTGCTGTTCAGTTTATCCAGCCATTTTTCCAGATGGGCATGTATGTCTTCCGCCTGCAGGTGTTCTGTCGGCTCTTCAACCGAATGATCTGTAATCACATCCACCAGGGGCTTGTCCCCTTCTCTGCCATGGGGCACATCCATGGAGGCGATACGTTCATTGAAACCCAGCATGCGTTCCACATCCTGCAGGGGCTTGTCCAGCAGCCGGGCGATATCCTCGGCGCTGGGGTCGTGATCGAGTTGCTGGGACAACTGGCGGGCCGCCCGAAGATAGGTGTTGATTTCCTTTACCACATGAATGGGCAGGCGGATGGTGCGGGTCTGGTTCATGATCGCCCGCTCTATCGTCTGGCGGATCCACCAGGTCGCATAGGTGGAAAAACGGAAACCTCGCTCGGGGTCGAATTTTTCCACGGCCCGGATCAGGCCGAGATTCCCTTCCTCTATGAGGTCCAGCAGGGGCAGCCCCCTGTTCAGATAGCGCCTGGCGATCTTGACCACCAGACGCAGATTGCTTTCAATCATGCGCTTGCGCGCTGCATCGTCTCCCTTGCCGATGGCTCGCGCCAGTTCAATCTCTTCTTCTGCAGTAAGCAATTTGGCCGCGCCAATCTCCCGCAAATAAAGGCGGGTTGCGTCCATGGCCTCATCATCGCCTGCAATGCTTTGTTGCGCCTGTTCCCTGGCGTTCATCTTGCTATCCTCCTTTTTCTCTGTCATCTATTCCACCCGCTGGCGTACCGGCCATTCCCGCCAGTTACGCGAAGCACCTGGACTGACTGCTATCCGCGAGGCAGATAGGCCAGTGGATCTACGGGTTTTCCATAACGCCGAACCTCGAAATAAAGCAGGGCCTTCCCCTGATTGGTAATGCCCATATTCGAAATATGCTGGCCTCTCTTCACCACGTCCCCCTCTTTGACCAGAAGATTGCTGTTGTGCCCGTAGGCGCTCAGGTATTTGTTGTTATGTTTGATGATAATAAGCTGCCCGTAGCCTATAAGTCCACTTCCCACATATACGACTTCACCAGCCTCGGCCGCCAGCACCTTCTGGCCCGGTTTTCCGGCAATCTTGATGCCGCTGCGAGAAGCATCCGCGGATGAATAGCGCGACAGAATCTTGCCCTTGGTTGGCCATCGCCATTGCAGCTTTCCGCTACTGACCGGCGGCGCTTTCCTGGTTTTGGTTGATTTGGCCACCGGCTTGGGGGCGTTTTTCGGCTTGGTCTTGAGCACAGGCTTCTTGTTGCTGGCCGGCGGTGGCGTTGTTTTCTTCGGTGTTTTTTCCGCGGCAACATGGGGTTTCCGGGAAAGCTTTGGCGGAGAAAGTCTGATGGTCTGCCCCGGATAAATGGTGTAGGGACTGCGCAGGTTGTTCCAACGCGCTACTGTCTGGTAATCCAGGCCTGCGCGCCATGCAATGGAATACAGGCTGTCTCCCTTGCGCACCCGGTAGGTGCCGCCGGGCCTCTTCACCGAAGGCCGGGGTTTGGACTGTTGCTTGTAGCCAACCGAAGTCCCCTGGCTTGCACAGCCGCCAACCACCGCTGTCATCAGCAGAAGTACAGAACCAATGAGAAGGCCGCGAATCAGGATGCCTGTATAGCGCATGCGATCCAGTCTTTCTTCCCCCACCAACATTTTATCGTCTGCGCTCACCGGAGTTTGACCACCACGATCACAAGAAGAACAACCCCCAAGACGGCCCAGCCTATCACATCCATGTATCTGTGCAGCTTTTCCTCCATGGGCTTTCCTCCCCATGCCATCAGGCCGGCGACAAGGAAAAAGCGCCCTCCCCGGCCAATAATGGACGCCAGCACAAAAGGCAGGAAACTCATGGAAATCACCCCGGCGGTAATGGTAAATATCTTGTAGGGAATGGGCGAAAAGCCGGCGATGAAAATCGCCCAGAACCCCCAGGCGTCGAACCAGGAACGGGCGCGCAGGTATTTCTCGTAATGTCCGAAGTCATGCAACAGGGGCTCGATATATTCAAAGGCCCACATCCCGATGAGATACCCGGCAACGCCTCCCGCCACTGATGTGAGCGTGGTAATGAGTGCAAAAATCCACGCCTTGGCCGGCTGGGCCAGGCTCATGGGGGCAAGCATGACGTCCGGCGGCACGGGGAAGAAAGAAGATTCCGCAAAACTCAGCCCCCCAAGATACCAGGGCGCTTTGGGGTGCCGCGCCCATTGCATGGCGCGGACATACAGCTTGGAAAAGAGCTTCAAGTCTCCACCCCCCCCAGCAGGGGCACGAAGTTCACCGGCTCCAGCATTTCCGTGTCATACCCTCTGGCCGTGCGAGTGACCTTGACCAGCGCCTGGGCCTGGGCTCCGCCAATGGGGAGAATCATGCGTGCGCCGGGACGCAGTTGCTCCACCAGGGTACGGGGAATACCCTCGGGCGCGGCGGTGACGATGATCCCGTCATAAGGTGAAAATTCCGGCAGACCCAAACCGCCGTCAGAATGCCTGGGATGGATATTGCGCAGCTTCAGCAGGCGAAAGCGTTGTTTTGCCTGCTCCAGCAGCGGCGCAATCCGCTCCACGGTATAGACGCGGCGCACCAGGGGCGCAAGCACGGCAGTCTGATACCCGGAGCCGGTGCCGACTTCCAGTACGGTATCAAGACTATCATCACCCAACAGGGCTTCCGTCATGCGCGCCACGATATAGGGCTGGGAAATGGTCTGGGAACGGCCGATGGGCAAGGCCGTGTTCTCATAGGCGCGACTGGCCAAGGCTTCATCTACGAACAGGTGCCTGGGAACCTGGCGCATGACTTGCAACACCCGTTCGTCGCGAATGCCTTCATCGCGTAATTGCCGCACCAGCCGGTCCCTGGTGCGCTCGGATGTCATTCCCTGCCCGGCTTTCGGATCAACATTCATGGTTTCCGCTCTCCAGCCAGTCTCGCAGCGGGTCAATGGCGGCATGCCGGGTCAGATCCACTTGCAGCGGGGTAATGGATACACAGGAATTTCGCAAGGCATGGAAGTCCGTGCCCGGGCCTGCATCCTGCTCCGGGCCTGCGGGCCCCACCCAGTAGATGGGGCGTCCCCGGGGATCCACTTCCTTGACCACGGGTTCGGCCTTGTGCCGGTGCCCCAGGCGGGTGACCTGCATGCCCCGGATATCCGCCAGGGGCAGATCCGGCACATTGACATTGAGTATGGACTCCCCGGCCAGGGGCCTGCGCTGCAGGCGCTCGATGAGCTGCACCGCAATCTGGGCCGCTGTGTCGAAATGCCTGGGCGCATGGGAGGCAATGGAAATCGCCATGGCGGGAAAACCCAGAAAACGCCCTTCCGTCGCCGCTGCCACAGTGCCGGAATAGATTACGTCATCGCCCATATTGGCGCCGGCATTGATACCAGCGACCACCATGTCCGGCTCTTCTTCCAGCAGGCCGGTAATCGCCAGATGCACGCAATCCGTCGGTGTGCCTTCCACGCGAATATAGCCGTTTTCCATGGTATGCGCACGGATAGGCGTTTCCAGGGTCAGGGAATTGCTGGCGCCGCTGCGGTCACGATCCGGCGCAACCACCACCACATCAAGCGTCGTCTGCAATGCTGTTGCCAGGGCTTTCAGCCCGGGAGCCTGGTAGCCGTCATCGTTACTCAACAAGATACGCATCGCGCAATTCTAACCGAAACTGCGGTTGGCTACATCCTGATTGGCGGCTTCTGATTGTATAATGGCTCCATGAGTTCCAAGGACCACAATTCAGATGGCGGATCCAAGGCCTTTCGTGAAGCCATGCAAGGGGTAGAGCCTTTGAAGCATGACAAAATATCCCCCTGGCATCAGCGCAAGCGCCCGCTACCCCTGGAGCTTCCCGATCAGGAACAGCCCGGCCACGAGTTTGCAGACACCATGGCGGAAACGCCGGACTTCCTGGAGTTTCGCCGCCCCGGCATTCAGCACCGGCTGTATTCCGATTTGCAGCGCGGTCTGTTGAGCCCGGAAGCCACCCTGGATCTGCACGGCATGCGCACCAACGACGCCCGCCAGGCATTGAGCCGGTTTCTCGATCAAAGCCTCAGGGCCAGGCATCGCTGCGTACGCATCATTCACGGCAAGGGGCGCGGCTCCCACCAGCAGCCCGTGCTCAAACAAAGGATCAACCAGTGGCTGCCCCAACGAAAGGAGGTGCTGGCTTTCTGCTCCGCCCCGGGCTGGGATGGCGGCAGTGGCGCGGCCTATGTGCTGCTGTCCCGAAAATGGGGAGAAACCCTATAACAGCAATTCTCTCACTACCGCCGTGGCATATGCGCCGCCAGGCAGAGAGAAGCGCAATTCCAGGACATCGTTTTTCTGCTGCCATTCCAGGCCGTTTACCGCCAGCCCCAGGGCCCGCCGGTCTTCTTCCAGGCCAAAGCGCCGCAAGCCTTCGATCCAGTCCTGTTCCTGTTGCAGAACCTGCTGCTCCAAGGCGGCAGCCGCCGCTGCCGGGCGCAGGGAGCGCCCCGGCCTGCCGCACAAGGGGCCGGTGACGTGCACCTGTTGCCTTTCCAGACGGGAGGCCAGCGCGGGATCATCCGTCCCGGCCATGAACTGCCCGCGGCCTCCCGCAAGCTGCATCACATCACCAGGCAGCAACCGATTCCAGCTATCAGCGGCAACCCGGGCCGCGAGCACTTTGTTGAACAGCCAGGAACGGGCGGCGGACAACCAGATGCTGCGTTTGTCCCGGCGCACTCTTTTCACCTTGCCGGCAAACAAGTCGCGGGCATGGCGCAAATTGCCGCCTTCCCGGCCGAAGCGCTGGGAACCGAAGTAGTTGGGTACGCCGTGCCGTGCGATCCGCAGCAAACATTCTTCCAACAGCCCGGAGTCAGCGGAAAACCCGCGAATCACCAGCCGGAAGGTATTTCCCTGCAAACTGCCCCGGCGCAGTTTGCGGTGGTGACGTTGCGCTTCGAGCACCCGCAGGTTTTCCCCTTCCAGCCGGCTCCAGTCCGGCGCTTCCTTTCCCGGCAAGTGCACGGAAAAGGTCTGAGTGGCCACCGCCACCCGGTCTTTCAGCCCGGCATAGCTGATGTCCCGGGCGCGAACATTGGCCAGGCGGGCAATATGGGTGGCGACCTCCAGCGTATTGAGGTTGCGCTTGCGGATCTTCAGCAGCACATGCTCACCCGCACCTGAGGCCTCCACTCCCAAGTTCTCAATCACCTGAAAGTCTTCCGGCGCACTGCGCAGCAACCCTGTGCCCACCGCCCCGCCCCAGGCGCGGGGCAGATCCTGAACGGGATCAGTCATGCAACAACACCACGGCATGGGCCGCAATGCCTTCGCCTCTGCCGGTGAAGCCCATTTTTTCCGTGGTCGTGGCCTTGATATTGACCTGGGAGACGCCGATGCCAAGATCCTCCGCCAGGCGCTCTTGCATCGCCGGAATATACGCGCCCAACCGCGGTCGCTGGGCGATCACCGTGGCATCCACATTACCCGCCCTGAATCCCCGCTGCCGCAATTCCTCTACCACCTTGCGCAGCAACACCCGGCTGTCGATACCCTCGAACGCCGGATCGGTATCGGGAAAATGCCTGCCGATATCGCCCAGACCCGCAGCGCCCAGCAAGGCGTCGCAGAGCGCATGGATGAGCACATCGCCATCCGAATGGGCGATCAGACCCTGCTCATGGGGAATGGCCACGCCTCCCAGCAGCACAAGGTCGCCGGGGCCGAAACGATGGGCGTCATATCCGTGGCCGATACGCATGGCTTACTTGCGTTTGACGTGTTTCATCATGCGCCGGCGCTTTTGCTGCTGGCGGACATTGAGTTTGTTGCGCCGTCCCTTGAAGGGATTTTCGCCGGTGCGGAATTCGATTCTCACCGGCGTGCCCCAGAGCTTGAACGCCTTGCGGAAGCGGTTCACCAGGAAGCGCTGGTATGTGAGGGGCACTGCCTCCGTCTGATTGCCGTGGATGACGATGATGGGTGGATTCTGCCCTCCCTGGTGAGCATAACGCAGCTTGATACGCCGCCCGCGCACCAGTGGCGGCTGATGCTCCATGATTGCCTGTTCCAGAATATGGGTCAGGTCGGATGTCTTGAGATCCCGGGTGGCGGCGCGGTAGGCGGCGTCCACCGCCTTCATCAAATGCCCGACGCCGGTGCCGTGCAACGCGGAAATAAACAGCACTTCTGCGAAAGACAGAAAAGGCAGCTTGCGCTCCAGTTCGGATTTGATGCGATCCCGTTCATCACTGTGCAGGCCATCCCACTTGTTGATCACCACCACCAGGGCGCGGCCGCTGTCCACCACATGTCCCGCCAGGGTGGCGTCCTGCTCCGATATGCCCTGGTGGGCGTCGAGCACCAGCAACACTACATTCGCCTGTTCCATGGCCTGCAGGGTCTTGATGATGCTGAACTTCTCTATGGCTTCGGCAACCCGGGCGCGCCGCCGCACGCCGGCGGTATCCACCAGGGTGTATTGCCTGCCCTGGTGCTCGAAGGGTACTTGGATGCTGTCGCGGGTGGTGCCTGGCTTATCGAAAGCCACCAGGCGTTCTTCACCCAGCAGACGGTTGATGAGGGTGGATTTGCCCACATTGGGGCGGCCGACCACGGCGATTTGCGTACCCCGCCGCGCCGCGCCTTCATCTTCTTCGGCGGGCGGCAGGGATGCCAGCACCTTGTTGATGAGAGGCTTGACGCCACGGCCATGAGCCGAGGATATGGCGACGGGATCGCCCAGACCCAGGGCGTGGAATTCGGCGCCGGCAATATCGCTGTCGAGAGATTCCGCCTTGTTCGCCACCACGGTAATGGGCTTGCCGGTTTTGCGCAGCTCGGCGGCAATCTGCTCATCCGCACCGGCCAGCCCTTCGCGGGCGTCCACCAGATAGAAGATATGATCGGCTTCTTCGATGGCCAGACGCACTTGCTTGTCCATGAGCACTTCCACACCTTCCCGCTCACCGCTGATGCCGCCGGTGTCCACCACTACATAGGGACGGGTTCCAATGCGGCCCACGCCGTACTGACGGTCCCGGGTAAGCCCGGGCTGATCCGCCACCAGGGCGTCCCTGCTGCGGGTCAGGCGATTGAACAGCGTGGATTTTCCTACGTTGGGCCTGCCCACCAGGGCGATGACGGGAAGCATGGGTTATTCCGGCAGCCTCAGGGCTGTAAGTTTGCCGTTGCGGGCGAGCACATAGAGTATGTCATCAACGACCAGGGGGGCGGCGACTATGGCATCGCCGACACGCTGACGCGCCGCCAGGGAGCCATCCTCCGAAGACAGCCAGTGCAGATAACCCTCGAAATCGCCAACCACGGTAAAATCCCCTTGCAGTACGGGGGCGCTGAGGCCGCGGTTCGCCAGGGCCTTTTGCCGCCAGCGGGCGGAGCCGGTATCCGGATCCAGAGACCAGACATATCCCTGGTCATCGGTAACGGCCAGTTGCTGCCAGTTCACCGCCATGTTGTTATATACGGAAATCTTGCGCTTCCAGAATATCTTGCCGCTGCCTTCTCCCAACGCCGCCACATCCCCCTGATAGGCGCCGCCATACACGGTGCCGCTATAGATCAGGGGATCGGTATCGACATCCACCATTCGCTCCAGATCCGAACGGCCACTGGGCACGGTGATATGGCTCTCCCATTCGATTGCGCCGGTATCCAGGGACAGGGAAATCATTTTTCCACCAGCCAGGCCGCAATACACGCTGCCACCGCTGATGACCGGGGAGCTGCTGCCGCGCAAGGTCAGCACCGGCACCTTGTGATCATACAGCCACAGCTGTTCTCCGCTGGCGGCGTCCAGTCCGAACAGTTTGCCGTCACCGGCATGGGCCACGACCACGCCACCGCCAATTGCGGGCACAGCCAGTATTTCACTGCTCAGATCCCGGCGCCAAAGCGCTTCCCCCGTACGGGGATCAAAAGCCGCCAGTTGTCCTTCCGCAGTACCGATTGCGAGCAGACCCTCCGCAACGCCGGGACCGGCCGATGCCGGCAGCCCGGTTTCCACCTGCCAGATTTCCTTGCCGGTATCCGCTTCCACGGCAAACAGATCACCATCCGTACTGGCGACATAGAGTATCCCTTCATCCACCGCCGGCTTGAGACGATTCAGGTCGCCGGAAGCATCGCCAATATCCATGCTCCACAGCTGCTGCGGCTGGATGACAGCGGTAAAATCCACCAGTTCCGCAGGTTTCCGGGCGGGATCATCAGCGCCGAACCATTCACGCGGATCCGCCATGGTGCCGCAACCGGACAAGGCGGCGCCAGCCAGTAGCAGCAGCGGCAATCGAAGCAACGACTTCATTGACTATCCACCCAGTTCCATCAGTTTCATGCGGATCAGGGAAGGATTGCTCACGCCTATTTCCAGCGCCCGGGCAAAAGCGGCTCTGGCCGCCTCCCGGTCACCCTGGGCAAGCTTCACCTCGCCCTGAATGCTCAGAAATTCACCCTGGTAGGCATCTTCGGCGGGATTCGCAGTCAGTCTGGCGGCGTCGTCATACGCCTCCATGTCCAGCATCAGCCGGGCCAGGCGGATTTTCGCCAGCTGGCTGATGGCCTCCTGCCTGGCATTGTCCAGCACCCATTGCAAATTCACCCTGGCCTTGTCCTTGTCTCCCGCCTGATAATGCAGTTGCGCCAGCTCGAAGGCGGCGAACATGGCATAGGCGGAACCCTTGTATTCGTCGAGCAAGGTCTTGCCCCGCTGCTCCGCGGTTTCCAGATCACCGCTGAAGGCGGCCTGGGAAAAGCCTTCGAAATTGGCCGATGCGTTCTCCGCCTGAACGCGCTGGTATTCCAGCCAGCCCTTGCCGCCGCCTACCACGGCCAGCCCCAAGACGACACCGCCGATAACGGATTTTCCGTTGTCCTTCCACCATTTCTTGATGGCTTCAACCTGTTCTTCTTCTGTCTGATAGCTACTCACGCGATTCTTCTCCAATCATTTCCGTCAGGAATCCTGTCAACGCATCATGGTTGACGCGTATCTGCTCCCGGTTCTGCCGCAACCATTTTACACCAACGCAGTGGTTTTCCAGTTCATCATCACCCAGAATCAGCGCCACTTGGGCGCCGCTGCGATCCGCACGTTTGAACTGGGACTTGAAACTTCCGCCACCGCAGTTTACCTGCATCCGCAGGCCGGGCAAGGCGTTGCGCAGGGATTCCGCCAGTATCAACCCCGCCTGGCCTGCACTGCCCGCCACCACCAGATAGGCATGGAGGGCGGCAGCGGGGCGGGCCTGATCCAGGGCCTCCAGCACCGCCACCAGACGCTCCACGCCCATGGCGAAACCAATCGCCGGGGTTGCCTTGCCACCCAGCTGCTCCACCAGCCCGTCATAGCGGCCACCAGCGCAAACCGTACCCTGGGCGCCCAGCAGATCCGTCACCCATTCGAAAACCGTGCGGGAATAGTAATCCAGCCCGCGCACCAGGCGCGGATTGAGTACATAGGCGATGCCGGCGGCATCCAGCCCTTCGGTAATCGCGGAAAAATGCGCCCGGGATTCTTCTCCCAGGTCATCCATGAGAGAGGGAGCCGCGGCAATAAGTTCCGCCATATCCGGATTCTTTGAATCGAGAATACGCAATGGATTGCTGTTCAGCCGCCGCCGGCTGTCCTCGTCCAGCTGATCGCGCCGCTCCTGAAAGTACCCGACCAGCCGCGCCCGGTAGGCCTTGCGTTCGTCAGGCGTACCCAGGGTGTTGATCTGCAGCTCCAGCCCGGAAATACCCAGTTCCCGCCATAGCCTGGCGCTGATCAGGATGACCTCCAGGTCGATATCCGGCCCGGACATGCCATAGGCTTCCAGGCCAATCTGCTGAAATTGGCGATAGCGCCCTTTTTGCGGACGTTCATGGCGAAACATGGGTCCCTGATACCACAGGCGTTGAAGTTGGTTGTGCAGCAAACCGTTTTCCATGCAGGCCCGCACACAGCCTGCGGTGCCTTCCGGGCGCAGGGTCAGTGAGTCTCCGTTGCGGTCCTCGAAGCTGTACATCTCCTTTTCCACGATATCCGTAACTTCGCCAATGGAGCGTTTGAACAGCTCTGTCATCTCCAGCACCGGGGTACGCAACTCCCGGTATGCGTAGGACTGAAACACCCGGCGCACGGTGTCCTCCAGGAACTGCCACCGGGGAGTTTCATCCGGCAGAATATCGTGCATTCCCCGAACCGCCTGAATTTTCTTGGCCATTTAGTTGCTCGTCGGATTGAAAGTTAACTTGGCGACATTGCCCTTGGTGTAGGGCGCAAGATCGAAAGGACTGCCATCAATGGTGATGCTGACGTTACGGGCGTTACCCAGCACCATTTTGTAGGGCGCTTCCCCCTTGAGTTCAAATACATCTCCCGCCTGACGCCGGCCCACAAGCTTGAAGCTGCGGCTGCTGTCGCGCACATCAACCCAGCAGTCCCCGCGGAAAGACAACAGCACCCGGGGCGGCGCTACAACCTGCTGGACGGCCTCTTCCGGAGGAGATGAGGCCTGGCTTGCGACGGGCGGCTCGCTGCTCGCTACTTCCGCCGCGGGCGCATCCGCCACAGTCTCTTGCGGCTCTTCCACGGTTTCAGGCCGAACAACAGGCTTTGGCGCCTGCACCACCGCCGGAGAGGGCGCGGCAGCAGCGGGGGATTTCTCCATTTCCGCTGCCGGCGCTGTCTCCGTCTGCACGACCGGCGCGTCCACGGGCGCTTTCTTGTCCAGATAGGATTTCCACCACAAGCCAAACATGGTAAGCAAGGCGATAACGATCAGCCATGTTGCAAGACGCACCAGGCCGTGATTGCTGTGAATTTCCTTGCGGATTCCCTGGGCAACCGCGGGAGGCACCGAGCAATCCTCTCCTTCCGGGCAAAGCTGCCCGAATTCCTCGAGCACGATATCTTCCGGCACGCCAACCAGGCGGGCAAAATTCCGGTAATACCCACGCACAAACACCCTGGCGGGCAGGGCCTCATAGTTCTCTTCCTCCAGGGCCTGAACCATGGCCTTGCTCAGATGCAGTTGCTCCGCCACCGTTGCCACTTCCATACCCATGGCTTCGCGGGCCTGCCTCAGGCGTCTGCCGGGAGAAGGCGCCAGGGCATCCGATGCTGATTCTGTCTTTTTTGGGGAATGACGCCGCTGTATCTTCACCGCTGCCATGATCTGTGCTCAGTAACCCAGCTTCTGCGCTTGTTCGGAATCCGGAAATTCCGACTTGAGCAGCAGTTCATCGCTTCTCGCCTGATCCGGGTTTTCCAGTTTTTGTTCGGTAAGGATGCTCAGATAGAGCATCTGCGCCGTTGGTTTCGCCACTTCCCGGTACCGCTGCAAATAGGCCCGGGTGGACATGTATTTTCCCTGCTCGTAACGCAACTGCGCCATTTGAAACAATGCCATGGGGTAGCCGGGATTCCGCTCCAGGGCGCGCAACAGATAGGATTCCGCCCTGGTGGCGTCACCTCCTTTTCTGGCGCAGTAGCCAGCATTGGCAAGCGCTACCCAGGGGGTTTCGTACAGCGGGTTTTGCAACGCCTTGTCAAACAGGGGGGCGGCGCGGGAGTACTCGTTCAGCTTGCACAGGTAGGCGCCATAGGCGTTCAGAATGTAGGGATTGCGGTCATCCACTTCCATGGCGCGTTGGTAGGCGGCATTGGCGGGGCCGCTTTCACCCAGCATCTCGTAGATCAGGGCCAGCACCAGGTGGGCATTGCCGTTCCGGGAATCCCGCGCCACCGCCTGTTTGGCCTTGCTCAGGGCCGTGCGGAAATCACCCTGGCGCATGTATTCGTAGGCCAGCTTGACATAAGTATCCGCTGCGGAATTGTAATTCTGCGTCTTCCCCAGGTTGCCGGTATTGGGATCCTCCTCGTCCCGGATCAGCCCGGAGTTACAAGCAGCCAAAAACAACGGCAGCAACAATACCAGCAAAATATGTTTCATGTAGAGAGCCCCTGTAGCTGTCGTTGACGCAGAGACACCATCGTCCGCCCGCTGCGATCCTGCACCTTGCCCACCAGCTGACCACAGGCGGCGTCGATATCATCTCCCCTGGTCTTGCGCAATATGGCCATGATCCCCGCTTTCATCAATTTCTGGCGAAAGGCTTCAATGCGCTCCGGCGGCGAAGTACGGTAATCCGTCCCCGGAAAAGGGTTGAACGGTATCAGATTCATTTTGGATGGCGTGCCTTCGAGCAGGCGGATCAATGCCCTGGCGTGGCCAAGACTGTCATTCACCCCGTCGAGCATGACGTATTCCCAGGTAACCTTGCGGCGCTTGTCATTCCTGACAAACGCCCGGCAGGCGGGGATCAAGGTTTCCAGGGGATATTTGCGGTTGATGGGAACCAACTCGTTGCGCAGTTCATTGTCCGGCGCATGCAGGGAAACGGCCAGGCTCACATCGGAAACCTCCCGCAGCCGGTACAGATTGGGCACGATGCCCGAGGTGCTGATGGTCACCCGGTACTTGGACAGCATATAGGCCAGGTCGTCCTGCATCAGATCCATGGCCCTGACCACCGGCGCGAAATTCGCCAGCGGCTCACCCATGCCCATGAGCACCACATTGGTAGGAGGCTTTCCCATCCGCCGGGTGACATGCCAGACCTGGCCGATAATTTCTCCCACGCTGAGGTTGCGATTGAAGCCCTGCCGGGCCGTGGAGCAAAACGAGCAATCCAGGGCGCAGCCTACCTGGGAAGAGACACAGACCGTGCTGCGATGCCCGTCGGGAATATATACGGTTTCGATACGCTGGCCGTCCGCCAGCTCCATCACCCACTTGACCGTCCCGTCCAGGGAGGGCTGTTCAAGCACGATTTCCGGCAACCGCACCTGGGCTTGCGCATGCAGGCTGGCGCGCAGCTTTTTGGACAGATCGGTCATCTGCCCGAAATCCGTCACGCCATGCTTGTGAATCCACTTCAGCACATTGCGCCCGTGAAACGGCTTGGCGCCGAGGCTCGTGAAGTAGTCCTCCATCGCCTTGCGATCCAGATCCAGCAGGTTTACGGGTTTGTCAGAGGCCAATGCGCGTTCCTGAAAAATGATTGTTCAACCATTTATATGTGAAGCAGGCGATTTTACCTTGCCTAAGGCCTTTCCGCCAATGAATTCATGCCCATCCGCCCAGTAGGTCTATAATCATGTTTTTTAACTCAAAAATCCAATGAAGCCATGCTACTGCAGACAATTGCCTTTGGAATCGCCTTTGCCCTTGCTGCGACAGGCCAGTCATCCATGAAGAACCCGCCACAGCCCTACCCGAGCGCCAGAAAGGCGGATCAATTCGATATCTATCACGGTGTGCAGGTTCACGACCCGTACCGCTGGCTGGAAAATCTGGACTCACCGGAAACCAGGGCCTGGATCGAGGCGGAAAACCGGCTCACCAGCGCCTGGCTGAAAAAATTTCCCGAGCGGGAGCATCTCCGCAAGCGCTTGACCGAGTTATGGAATTACGAGCGCTACTCGGTGCCCTACAAGGTGGCGGGACGTTATTTTTTCCGCCGCAACGACGGATTGCAGAACCAGTCCGTCGTCTACACCCAGCGCAGTCTGGAAGAACCGCCAGAAGTCCTCATCGATCCCAACAAGCTGTCGAAAGACGGCACGATAGCGCTGAAAGGCGCTGCCGTCAGCCCCAACGGAAAATACTACGCCTATGCCATCGCCGAGGCCGGATCGGACTGGACCGAATGGCGCATCAGGGATATCGACAGCAAAAAAGACCTGGATGACCATCTGCAATGGATCAAGTTTTCCGGCGTTTCCTGGACCGCAGACAGCCGGGGCTTCTATTACTCCCGCTATGATGCGCCCAAAGACGGGGACAAGCTCAAGGAAATCAATTACTTTCCCAAGCTCTATTACCATCGTTTGGGCGATTCGCAGGCGCAGGACAAACTCGTTTATCACCGCCCCGACCACAAGGACTGGTTCTTCAACGGCATTGCCACGGAAGACGGAAGATATCTGCTGATCGAGATTGGCCGGGGCACGGAGGAAAAGAACCTGCTCTACTACCAGGACCTGGAACAGCCGCAAAACGGCATACGGCCCATCATCGAAACCTGGCAGGCCAGCTATGAATATCTGGGCAACCAGGGGACAAAATTCTGGTTCCTGAGCAATGACAAGGCGCCAAGAGGCAGGATTGTGGAAATCGACCTCCACAACCCCGAGCGGAAACACTGGCAGGAAATAGTGGCCGAATCGGAGGACGCCATCGAAACCGCCAGCATGGTCAACAACAGCTTCATCATCCGCTATCTTCACCACGCCCGGCATAAAGTCCTGATCAAACCCCTTGCGGGAAAAGCCTATGCGCTGGAACTGCCCGGCATCGGCAGCGCCGGGGGATTCTATGGCGAACAAAATGCTACGGAAACCTTTTTTTCCTGGACCAGCTTCAACACGCCGGCGCGCATCTACCACCTGGATCTCGTCAATGGAAAAACCACCCTGTTCAAGGAACCGAAGATCCGCTTCAACCCCGAAGATTATGTTACCCGCCAGGTGTTTTTCAGCAGCAGGGACGGCACCCGCATTCCCATGTTCCTCACCCATCACCGCAACCTCGAGCGCAATGGGAAAAACCCGACCCTGCTCTATGGTTATGGTGGATTCAATATCTCTTTGACACCCTATTTTTCCGTGACCAACCTGGTGTGGATGGAAACCGGAGGCATCTATGCCATGCCCAATTTGCGCGGCGGAGGGGAGTATGGGCAGGAATGGCATGCCGCCGGCATCAAAACCAAGAAACAAAACGTGTTCGATGATTTCATCGGCGCCGCCGAATGGCTCATCAGCAACGGCTATACCTCGCCGAAACACCTGGGCATCAGTGGCGGCAGCAACGGCGGCCTGCTGGTCGCCGCGGTTTTGTTGCAGCGCCCCGATCTTTTCGCCGCCGCCGTGCCTGCCGTTGGCGTACTGGACATGCTGCGCTTCAACAAGTTCACCATCGGCTGGGCCTGGGAATCCGACTACGGCTCCGCGGAAAACGAGGAGGAATTCAAGGCGCTGTATGCCTATTCGCCCTACCACAATGTCAAACCCGGCCGCCGCTATCCCGCAACCCTGGTCATTACCGCCGACCACGACGACCGCGTCTACCCCGCACATAGCTTCAAGTTTACCGCTGCGCTTCAGGCCGCCCAGGCGGGTTCCGATCCCATCCTCATCCGCATCGAAACCCGCGCCGGGCACGGAGCGGGCAAACCCACCAGCAAACGCATCGAAGAAGCTGCCGACAAGCTGGCGTTTCTGCGTTATTTCCTGACAGCGAAAGGCAGCTCACATGAATAGCAAGCAAAAAAACCAACCCTCCATGAAATGGTCCATGCGTCTGGGTACGCTGGCGGGCATCGCGGTATATGTGCACGCCACTTTCCTTATCCTGCTGTTGTGGATTGCCCTGAGTTACTGGCGCAGCGAACAAAGCCTGCAGGCAGTGGCCCAGGGCGTGGGTTTCATCCTGGCCCTGTTCGCCTGCGTGGTATTGCATGAACTGGGACACGCCCTTACCGCCAGACGCTTTGGCATCAAGACCAGGGACATCACCTTGCTGCCCATTGGCGGCGTGGCCTCATTGGAAAAAATGCCGGACGATCCCAAGCAGGAAATCCTTGTCGCCCTGGCTGGCCCCGCGGTGAACATCGTCATTGCCGGATTGATCTGGCTATGGCTGAACCTGCAGCAGGCAGTGATGCCGGGCGAGCTGTCGTCCATGCTCCAGGGCAGCATGTTGCAGCAGCTGCTGGTGGTCAACCTGTTCCTCGCCGGGTTCAACCTGCTGCCCGCCTTCCCCATGGATGGCGGGCGGGTACTGCGCGCCCTGTTGGCCATGCGTATGGATCGCACCGCCGCCACCCGCCGGGCCGCCAGCGTCGGCCAGGCGTTTGCCCTATGGCTGGGGCTGGTGGGTATGCTGTATAACCCCTTCCTGCTGTTTATCGCCCTGTTCGTATGGATTGGCGCCATGGCCGAGGCGGGCACCGAGGAAATACGTTCCTTGCTGCATGACGCAACCCTCAGCCACGCCATCATCACCCATTTTGAAAGCCTCTCACCCTACGACAGCCTGGCCCGGGTCATCAAACTCACCCTGGACGGCGTACAAAAGGACTTCCCGGTAATCGAGAACGGGGAAGTCATCGGCGTTCTCACCCAGGAAGACTTGCTGCGCGGTCTGCAGGAAAAAGGAGCCTTGGCGAATGTGGGCGAATACATGCAGACCAATGTCGAGGAAGCGGATATCAATGAGTCCCTGGAATCAGTAATGAAACGCCTGCAAAGCAGCGGCGGCCGCTTGCTCGCAGTCACGGAAAACAACCGGCTGGCGGGCATAGTGAATATCGACAACATCATGGAGCTGGTGCGCATCGAAGCCGCACTGCGAGAAGGAAACCGCGCCTTCAGAGGGCTCTGATCGAGGCGCCATTCCGGCGCACAAGCCCATGGATGGGTGAAGATTATTGTCGCCGAACAAGCAATGCAGGATAGATACAGGGATATATCCTAGCAGAACAACGCAGGCGCAGTGATCGGGCAGCTGCCGGAACCGGGGTTCAATGCCTTGATACTGTTGGATTCCGGGCTATGCCGGAATGACGCAGATAGCGTGCAAAGCACCACCACGCCACGGCTTGCCTCGCACGATCATCAGACTCCTGAGCGAAACATCCGGGTTAAGTTCTCTCCCGGGATGCCGACATCGGTATCATCAGGGTCATCAGGGAGAAACGGAGTGAACAAGGCAATATCCCTACCAGAACTAAGGAAAAATGCGCGGGTATGTCTGAGTATTGAATACGAATTGCAACTCAATGGGCAACAATATACCGGAGAAACAGGAGATATCAGCTTGGGAGGCGCCTCGCTGAGAACCAGCACACCCGAATTAAAATCGGATCAAGCTCTCGAAAACGGACAGATCCTCTTGGTTCTGGGCGAGGATCGTTTATTGTTTGACTGTATGATCGTGTATGTTGGAAGCATGGGAGCCTCAGGCTTTTCCAAGACCGGCATCACGTTCAAAAACGTGTCGGACAAAAACAAAAGCACGTTGCTGAAGTACATGATGCGCCACCTGTGATCATTCCGGCAGTTTGAACGCGCATTTTTGGTTTCCCTTACTTCCGCAGCATTTCAGCCAAACAACAAGGAGCAAGGCATTTGGAACTCTATAACGACGGCGATCACATCTGTGTGGTATTTCGGGATCTGGTACAAGGCGAAGCCGTACAGTCCAACCAGTTTTTCATCTATGATCATGACCATGCGGCGCTCATCGATCCCGGTGGCGAACTAACCTATACCGCACTTTTCATGGCGCTCAGTGAATACATCAACGTGAGAACGCTGGATTATGTGGTCGCCTCCCATCAGGATCCCGATATCGTTGCTTCCATCAACAAGTGGATGATGGGCACTGAATGCAAGGTAGCGGTGCCCGCCTTGTGGGAAAAGTTCATACCCCATTTCACCCGACCGGGAAAAACCGATGGGCGGCTGATTCCCATGCCCGACGAAGGCATCAACCTCCGGCTGGGAGACATTTACCTGAAAGCGCTACCCGCTCACTTCATGCATGCAGAGGGAAATTTCCAGTTTTACGACCCCATCAGCAAAATACTGTTCTCTGGCGATCTCGGAGCAAACCTTGGACCGGAGAAAGATCTGGACAAACCGGTAAAACGGCTTGCCGAAATCCTGCCCTATATGGAGGGGTTTCACAGACGCTACATCAACTGCAACAAAGTCTGCCGCCTTTGGGCCAACATGGTTCGGGATCTTGAAATATCCATGATCGTGCCCCAGCATGGCCGGGCATTCAAGGGCAAGGCAATTCCAGAATTCATCAGTTGGATAGAACAGTTGGAATGCGGCGTGGATTTGATGACCCAGGACAACTACCGCATTCCCTGATTCCATTGGTCGGCAGCCAGACGCCGCATCACAAGGATGCGGCGCTTCAGCCCCCCGGCCTACGCCAGCAATTTGTCTACGCGATTCTTCATCACACCGTAGTAGACCACGGGTATCACCACCAGGGTCAGCACCGTGGACACCAGCAGACCAAAGATCAACGCCACCGCCAGCCCCGAGAAGATCGGATCATCGAGAATGAAAAACGCCCCCATCATCGCCGCCAGGGCGGTGAGCACTATGGGTTTGGCGCGTACCGCGGCGGAGCGCACCACCGCTGCCTCGAAGCTGGATCCCTCTCGCAATTCCTGATTGATGAAATCCACGAGCAATATGGAATTGCGCACGATGATGCCCGCCAGGGCAATCATGCCGATCATGGAAGTGGCGGTGAATTGCGCGCCCAGCAATGCATGTCCGGGCAATATGCCGATCACTGTCAGGGGAATGGGCGCCATGATCACCAGGGGAACCAGGTAGGAACGGAACTGGGCCACCACCAGCAGATAGATGAGCAACAAGCCAACGGAATAGGCAATCCCCATATCACGGAAGGTTTCATAGGTAACCTGCCATTCACCATCCCATTTCAGACTGAAATCATACGGATTCTCCGGTTGATCCAAAAACCATTGCGCCAACCCCTGCTCTTTGTCCAGGCGCCCTGAAATATCGAACAGCCCGTACAGGGGACTGTCCGTCTTTCCCGCCATGTCTCCGGTAACATAGACCACGGGCAACAGGTCCTTGTGGTGAATACTGTATTCCCGCTGGGAGGGAACCACGGAAACGATTTCCGACAAGGGCACGAACACGTCATTCCTGCTGCGAATCTTGAACGCCAGCACCTGATCCAGATCCGCTCGCGCCGCCTCCCTCAAACGCACCCGTATGGGCACGGCGTACTTGAGGTTGGTGCCATGAATATAGGCCATATCCTCACCTTCCAGCACCGCGGAAAGCGCCTGCGCGACATCCGCCTGGGACAACCCCAGGCGCGCCGCCCGCACCCGATCCACGATCACCACGGCCTTGTCCGAGGGGAACTCCACGGAATCGTCCACATCCACGATATCCGGCGTATCCTCGAACACATCCCTGACCTTCTTCGCCATCTCGATCTGGCCCTCGTAATCGATGCCATAGATTTCCGCCACCAAAGGCGAGAGCACCGGCGGCCCCGGCGGGACTTCCACGATCTTGGCATTGCCGTCATAGCCACTGGCGATTGCCTGTACCCGATCCCGCACAGACAGGGCGATTTCGTGGCTCTTGCGGTCACGTTCATGCTTGTCCACCAGATTCACCTGGATGTCGCCAAGATGCGCACCCTCGCGCAGATAATACTGGCGCACCAGCCCGTTGAAGCTGATGGGGGCCGCGGTGCCGGCATACACCTGATAATCCTGCACTTCCGGCACCGTGGCCAGATAACTGGCGATTTCATTCAGGGTCAGACTGGTCTGCTCCAGGGAGGTGCCCTCGGGCATGTCCAGCACCACCTGGAACTCCGATTTGTTGTCGAAAGGCAGCATCTTCATGATCACTTGCTTGCCCGCCACCAGGGAAACCGAAGCACCGATGAGCAACAACATGCTCAAGAGCAACAGCCAGCGATTGCGTCGCCCGGTCTTTTCGTGCAAAAACGGGCGCATGATGGCATCGAAAAAGTGATCCAGCCTCCCCGGCCCGGCAGCGCCGCCGCCACTGTGCTTGTGGGCGACAGAGGCCAACATGGCATTGGTCAGCCAGGGCGTAAAAATGAACGCTACTGCAAGGGAAATCAGCATTCCCATGGAAGCATTGATGGGGATGGGACTCATATACGGCCCCATCAAGCCGGTAACGAAAGCCATGGGCAGCAGGGCGGCAATCACCGTGAATGTCGCCAGTATGGTTGGCCCGCCCACCTCATCCACGGCGACGGGAATCGCCTCAAGCAGCTTTTTCCCCCCCATGGCCAGATGCCGGTGAATGTTCTCCACCACGACAATGGCGTCATCCACCAGAATGCCGATGGAGAAAATGAGGGCAAACAGGGAAACCCGGTTCAGGGTAAATCCCCAGGCCCAGGATGCGAACAGAGTGATCGCCAGCGTCACCGCCACCGCAGCGCCCACGATAATTGCTTCGCGCCAACCCAGGGCGATAAGCACCAGCAGGATCACCGAGGCAGTGGCGAATACCAGCTTGGTAATCAGCTTCTTGGCCTTGGCGTCCGCCGTGGCGCCATAATTGCGGGTGATGCTGACCTCCACCCCATCGGGAATGAAGATGCCCTCCAGTTCCTGAAAGCGTTTGATCACCCGCTGAGCGATCTCTACTGCGTTGGTGCCTGGTTTTTTGGCCACGGCGATGGTCACGGCGGGATACTGCCCGTCCAGCTCCAGGCCAGCGGCCGCAGCGGCTGCGCCAGGCCCCGTCCACACATAGCTGACGGGTTGATCAGGCCCCTCCTCCACCCAGGCCACATCCCGCAGAAACACGGGCTTGCCGTCTTCACTGCCCACAATCAGATCGGCGATTTCCGCCGGGCTGCTGAGAAACACCCCGGCCTGAACCAGAATTTCCCGATTGTCCGCCGTTACCTTGATGTTGTCCCGGGAGGCATTGCCGGCCTGCAGGGCCAGACGCAAATCATTCAGGTCGATTCCGGATCCCGCCAGCGCCTGGGGATCGATAGTGACCTTCACCACCCGTTCCGGCGCGCCTATGGTGTAGATATCCCGGGTGCCGGGCACGCGCTTGAGTTCGGATTCAATGGCATGGGCTACGCGGCCAAGCTCATAGGCGCCCATTTGCGGATCCTTGCTCCACAAAGTGGCGCTGACAATGGGCACGTCATCAATCCCCATGGGTTTGACGATGGGCTGCCCGACCCCGGCATTGGGGGGTAACCAGTCCTGCTTGGAAAAGATCTTGCTGTAAAGACGCACGATGGCATCCGTACGGTCTTCCCCCACCTTGAACTGCACCGTGAGAATCGCCATTCCCGGCAGGGAAGAGGAATACACATGCTTGATCCCCTCGATCTCGGAAAGCGCCTGTTCCGCAGGCGTGGAAACCAGGCTTTCCACCTCCTGCGCCGCAGCGCCGGGAAAGGGGATAAACACATTGGCGAACGTCACATTGATTTGCGGCTCTTCCTCCCGGGGGGTGATGGCTACGGCGAACACGCCGAGCAACATGCCCAGCAAGGCCAGCAAGGGCGTGATTTGCGTGGCCTGAAATTTTTTTGCAATGGAGCCGGACAGGCCCAGTTTGTTGCTACTCATGCCCCTGGCTCTCCCGCGCCTGGCGGCGTTGGCGCTTCAGCTCCACACCCGCCGCAATGGGATCGAGATACACTTCATCGCCTTCCTGCAGGCCGGACAGAACAGTGATCACCTCCTCCCCGAGGGGATCGCCCAAACGCACATAACGAAAGCGTATCTGCTGATCTTCATCACGCACATATACGCCCGTGACCTCGGAACGGTACACCACGGCGCTGGCAGGCACTACCAGCGCCGGCGCCACGCCGGTTTCGAAAGCAGCCTTTACCAACATGCCGGGAAACAGGCGATCAAGATTCTTCGGCAGCTTCAGGCGCACCTTGAACGTATTGGAAGCGGGATCGGCAAAGGGGAAAATGGTCAGATCCCGCACCTCGATCCAGTTGCCCCCGGGCAGCTCCACCCGCGCCCTGCTTTTTTCCCGGATGGCCACGATCAGGCTTTGCGGCACATCCACCGTCGCCCGCAACTCCTCCAGGGAAATACCGCTCATCAAGGGTGTTCCGGGGTGGGCGACTTCCCCCACCTGCACATGGCGTTCGGTAACGATCCCGGTATAAGGCGCGGTGATACGGGTGTACGCCAGTTGTTCTCGCGCCTGCTCCAGGGCCGCCCTGGCGACATCGAGTTTTGCCCTGGCGGTATTCAGCTCCACCTGCGCATTATCCAGATCGGATTTGGCCACCAGCTTCTTTGTATGCAAATCTTTTATTCTGTTGTAGTTTTTCTTGGCATCCTCAAGCACGGCCCGGGCTGCGCGCAAATCAGCCTCCGCCCTGCGAAGCGCCGCCTGCTGCTCCGTATCCTTGAGTTTGACCAGCAAGGCGCCCTGCTCCACCACATCATCCACATCGTAGTAGATGGCTTCCACCTGCCCATTGGTCTGCGCGGAAATGGTAGACTGGTGCACAGCCTCGATCATGCCGTCCAGGCGAAAAACCCGGGGGATCATTACTTTCTCGACCATACCCGTCTGGATTTTTCCGAGGGCCGGAATGCTCAACAGCATGAGTAACAACCACCCTGAAGATAGGACTGCTGCTCGAATATTCATGGTAATTCTCTATATAATTAGCTAACTTATGCCAATATATGTATATCTAATCATCTAATCAAGAACAATTATCAATTACCAGTTCCCAAAGAAGGAAATCGATGCGCGCATATGATGTAGTCGTCATTGGCAGCGGCCCCGGCGGAGAGGGTGCGGCCATGCGCCTGGCCAAGGCCGGGAAGAACGTCGCGGTGGTGGAAGAAGGCCTGCAACTGGGTGGAAACTGCACCCACCGGGGCACTATCCCCAGCAAGGCGTTACGCCATGCCATTCAATTACTGGCGGACTACCGGCATCACCCGCTTTTCGAACACACCC
>Ga0256834_1000561_pt1 | contig 26543 bp, 30 predicted proteins | sample 4281140metaG_FD_190536 | JGI IMG/M metagenome (GOLD analysis project Ga0256834, IMG submission 190536) | Hydrothermal vent microbial communities from East Pacific Rise, Pacific Ocean - 4281-140 | ecosystem: Environmental > Aquatic > Marine > Hydrothermal vents | place: Pacific Ocean: East...
TCGTGAGGCAGAAGTAAACGGAGAGGTTGGCGACGCTCCCAGAAGTTGGCTGGACATTAACATGCTCAGCTCCAAAGAGTTTCTTTGCTAGCCTCACAGCTTCAAGCTCCACCCTGTCCACGTACTCACACCCAGAGTAAACTCTCTCCCCTGGCCTTCCCTCAGCGTACCTGTGCTGCACATCACTAAACATAACTGCTCTGACAGCCATACTCGTGACGTTCTCACTCGCTATTAGTGGAAGGCTCCTACTCAGAAAGCACTCGTGGAAGAGCAGGAGTTCGTAAAGTTTTCCAAGATCGGTTTCCTTTTTACTGTTGCTAGTCACCGAAAACCTCCCTCCACGTTTCCATGGCCTCGGGAAACATCTCTATCGCCCTTGGTAGTATACCGTGAACGTACGCTATCACGAGCCCGTAGTTTGTTATAGGCACTCCCGCCCTCCTCGCCAAGTTCATCCTGTACCTCATGTGCCTCCTCGTGAGCGTGCAGGCTCCGCAGTGGATTATCAGACTATATCTTGAGAGGACAGTGGGATCGGAAGGAAAACTTCCCCCCATGACGTGGTCGAACTTAACGTCTCCAGCGATGTTTCTGATCCACCTAGGAATCTTCACTCTACCTATATCGTCGGGAGATGGATGGTGTGTGCATGCCTCAGCTACAAGAACTCTGTCGCCTGGCTTCAACTTCCTTATCTGACCCAGACCTCTTATGAGCTCCGGAAGGTCACCAGTCCTGAACCTCGCCTCAAGTATGGAGAAGCTCGTGAGCCTCACGTCTTTTGGTGTGTCCGCTGCGGCCCTCGTGAAGGCATGAGAGTCCGTAATCACAATATTAGGTTTCTTCTTCAGCCCATCAAGAGCCCACTTGAGCTCTCTCTCCTTAACTATAACGCAGCTTGCCCCCACATCGAGAATGTTCCTTATCGCTTGTACCTGAGGGTATATCAACCTACCCTTCGGAGCTCCGAGGTCTATTGGTATATTCAGAACAGCTAACTCTCCTTTTCTTACTAAATCATCAAGAAACTGAGTGGTATCGAAGTCGGGAGCTATTCTGAGGATACTGTGAATGAGTTCGTCTAAATTTTGACGGTACTTAGCACTCACCTTAACGACTCTCGCTCCAACTTGCAGGTTAAGCTTGAAGTTCGGGTTTAGGTCGACCTTATTAACTGCCACGAGAAACCTGATGTCGTTTTCGACGAAAAGGTCGACGAGGTTTTTTTCGAATTCGCCAAAACCCTCGGTAGCATCAACGACGAGCACAGCAACATCGACTATGCCTAGTAGATCGAGAGTTTTTCTGACTCTCTCTGCTCCAAGTTCGCTGAAGTCTCCCAGACCTGCGGTATCTATGAACGTCACAGGTATTCCAATGTCGACATCGAAAAACACAGGATCGGTCGTGGTTCCGGGTTTGGAAGAAACTATGGAGACCTCCTGATTTGTTAGAGCGTTGATCAGCGTCGATTTTCCGGCGTTGGTTCGGCCAAAAATTCCGATGTGTAACCTCATCGAACGGGGTGTGCTTAAGTAGCCACCCGGACCAATCACACTCACAAATTTCGCCTCCCAGAAATTCCTGCATCTTTCAGACGTAAAGCTAGAAAGTTAACTATCTCATCCACTATTTCCTCGTCCTCGCACTCCACGACCACGCCAAGGTTACTATAAAGCAGAATTTTTTTGGGAGGAAAAAATAGTTCTTCGCTCTTCTCTCCTGCAATGAAAGACCACCTTTTCCCCAAGACTTCTGCAAACCACACTCCAACGTCAAACTTCTCCTTTACTTCTCTCGCCAGAGCTTCGAGCTTCGTGTTGAAATTAGAAGTACAAATCTCTCTCGCCATTCTCGATCCTTTTCAGGTAATCTTCAAACCTCTCGTAAACTTTCTCAGGAACTAGCTCTTTCAGTTCTTTCATCTCCTTTTCTACTATTTTTTCTCCAACTTTCCTTGTTTCCTCGCTTGCGAAGTCCTCGAGGTACTCCTTGTAAGTCAAAACGGCGTTCAGCTTGCAGAATATTCTCTCCTTGCCCGTTTTCAGCAACTTCATTATTCTCTTACCCGTTCTGCCACACCTGTAGCCTGCTGTGCAGAAAGAAACTATGTACCCCATTTCCGCGAGCCACTTAATTCCCTCGTCGAGACTTCTAGTGTCTCCAAGCTCGAACTGCTGCCTTTCGAGTTCCTGCTCCGTATAACTCTCGCTGTAAGCACCAATTCCTATTCTCGATCCAAAGTCAGTCTGAGTTATACCAAGAGAAAGAACTTCTCTCCTGACGTACTCAGGCTCTCTAGCTGTTAGAATCATCCCCGTGTACGGAACGGAGAGCCTAACGACGGTTATGAACTTTTTGAAGTCCTCATCCGAAACCTTGTACTCGGCTTTCTGCACGAAAGGTGTGTTCGCAGCAGGCCTGAGCCTCGGGAAGGATATCGTGTGCGGACCGATGCCATACCTCTCCTCAAGCTCCCTTGAGTGCAGAAGGAGAGCCATGACTTCGAAACGCCAGTCATAGAGGCCAAGCAGGACTCCTATACCTACGTCGTCAACCCCAGCTTCCAAAGCCCTGTGCATGCAGTAAAGCCTCCAGTGATAGTTGCCCTTTATCGTGTCCCCCGGATGAACTCTCGCGTAAGTCTCATGATGGTACGTCTCCTGGAAGACCTGAAATGTCCCTATTCCTATCTCCCTTAGCATCTCTAGTTCTCCTATCGTCATTGGTGCCGCGTTTACGTTTACTCTCCTTATCTCTCCCCACCCCTTTCTCGCCCTAACTTTCACGCTGTAGATCTCTCTGAGCGTATCGGCTACGTAGTTCGCGTCAGATAAACCGGGAAACTCTCCGTAAGAAGTTATCAACCTCTTGTGACCCATTGCAGCGAGTCTCTCTGCCTCTGCCCTAACCTCTTCAGGATTTAGCCTCTTCCTGACGACCCTGTTGTCCCTCCTGAATCCGCAGTACAGACAGTTGTTCACACACAGGTTGGAGCAGTACAGAGGAGCAAACGTAACGATTCTATTATCGTATACTGCCCTTTTAATCTCCCCGGCAGCCTCGAACATCTCCTTCCAAAGTTCTTCGTCCCTAACGTTGAGCAAGGTAGCGGTCTCCTCCGGCTCGAGGCACTCTTTATCGCAGACGGCCTTATCTATAATTCTCCGAACCTCCCCAGGAGACGGATCTCTACACTCCTTGAGAGTTCTCTGGATAAACTCCTCATCGATAAAGTCTCCTCCTTCCATGTAGCGTCCGTAGTCGTCTTCGGGTTCGAGTCTCTCCTCCATCCACTCTCTCAGCCTGCGAGGGAGCGAGTCAATCCAAGAGTTCACAAGAACCTCCATGTTCAACACCTTCCATATCAATACCTGCAAATAGCTTATTAAATTTTCTCCGTTTTAGGCTTGTTTAGTATTACTCAGTAAGACAAAAAAATAGAAAATCGAATAACATTGAATGAGTTTCAACCCCTTTTTCAAATTCTTTTTAGTCCTTCCTAGACTCCACGACTTCCACGACATCTCTCTCGAACCACTTGGGATTGTGCTCGATTGCCCACTCCACAGGCACTGTACCGCTGCCAATCCTGAACATCGAAACGAAGTCAGGCCAATTGATTACAACGAGGGGCACATGCACGAACGTGACGAAGAGTGTCACCAGAATTGCTATCCACACGTGGGCGTTGAAGAATAACCAGACTCCGTCTTTTCCAAGAGCCTGCCTGAAGAAGAACAACATCCACCCAGTCAGCCCGAGGACTGCAAGGCTGAAAACCACAGTTATCCCAAGGAGTTTCTGTCCAGCGTTGTACTTGCTTTGTGGAGGAGCACCAGGCTTCGCGAACCAGAACCTCTCCAAGTACTTGTAGAGCTTCGTACCTTTCAGAAACCTGTACGGATACCCGCCAAAGTTCTTCCACCAAGCCAGCGTGTCTCTGTCCCAGTTGAGCACCTCCTGTAGGAAGAGAAAGACTCTGTCCGGAGCTATAAGCAAGTAGGAAACGACTGTCACCGTAAGCACGAGTCCAGCAAGAATGTGAACATTCATAAGCATAGCAGCCTCTGCACCGCTAACGAGCCTAAAGTAAACAGCAGCCCCTGTCAGAAAGAGGATGTACCAGCAGACCATGTTCACGAAGTGCATTATCCTGCTCGAAAGAGGATGCCTTAGAACGACTCCTTTCACGAGAATCACCCCGTCCTCCTGAAGTATTTCGTGTGAAGTAGAGATTCGCTGACCTCCCCAAAAGGCTGACCTGCAAACTCGTCGTAAAACCTCTTTATCATCGGGTTCTGTTGACTTGCAGCCAAGCTGTAAGTCTTTCTAACCCTCTCGTCGTCTTTGTACTGGCCGCTCTGCCGCATCTTTATGTACCTGTTTCTGTGAACAAAAAGATCGGTCACCTTGTACGCTCCAACAGCTAAAGCTGCCACGGTAACTCCGAAAACTTTCAAAAGTCCTCTCCTCGTTATTCTAAGACTTGCGGGTTTTTCGATGAACCATCTCACGCCGATCACCTCACAGTGGAAGAGGAAGAACGGGATCTATCCAAGAAGTTCCCATCGGCTCCACGGGCTGTCCACCTCCGTTTAAGCAGCCTCCAGGGCACGTCATTACCTCGATGAAGTGATACCTACTCGTGCCTGCAAGGACTTCCTCTATAACAGGCTTAATGTGCATGCCTCCAAACCCTATTCCGTTTACCACGCAGACATTCAGCGTTACCTCGTCGATTCCAGTTTCCTTTCTTAGCTCCTTCTTAAGCGGAATCGTCACGCTTGCGTGAACTCTCGGGTAAGTATAACCTCTCACTTTCACGAAGTCCCATTCTTCGCTCGTTGCAGGAGGCTCCTGGCCTGAGAGGACACTCCAAGCAAACCTCATCGCAGCCTCCATAACTCCTCCACTGGTCCCGAAAATAGTTCCACCACCGCTGTACCACTCGAAGTCCTCTGGATTTTCGTTTTCAGAGAACTCGAGTGGGTTTATTCCCTTCCTCCTGAAGAGTTCGGCCAAGTCTCTAGTTGTCAAAACCGCGTCAACGTCTCTAAAAGGCGGGACACTTTCTGGTATAAGCCCCTTCTCCCTGAGCCACCTCCACGCACTGTTGAATTCCGGCCTAGACGCCTCGTATATTTTTGCTGTGCAGGGCATAACACCAACAGTGTAAACTTTCTCGGGCGAAACTTTCCAGACCTTCAGAGCCCCATACGTTTTAGCTGTTGGCCCCGCCATCTGCTGTGGAGACTTGCAGCTTGAAATGTGAGGCAGTATCTCTGGGTAGTAAAGTTCAGCGTACCTGACCCACGCGGGACAGCACGAGGTGAACTGAGGTAGAGGTCTGTTCTCGAACTCCTTCAACTCCAATCGAACTTTCTTCCTCCAGCTGCCGGGATAGCTGTCTGTTATCTCGAACTCTATTTCCTTCAGTCCGAGCTCCCAGTAAGCTACTCTTCCTATGAGTTCCGTTCCCTCCTCCATTATCGTCTGATCTGCAGCAAAGTTGTTCTCGTAAACCTTAAACCCTGCCTTCTTCAAAGCGGCGTGAAGTCTCGCTACCGTAAGTGTCCCCGGTGGTTTTCCGAATTCCTCGGCTATGGCAACCCTGACGGCGGGAGCGACTATTGCGACGACTGTCCACCCACCGTTCAGTTTCTCCATCACATCCTCAAGAAAGCTCATCTGCTCTATTGCACCGAAAGGGCAGTTAATCAGGCACTGGCCACAGTTAATGCACATGTCGTAATCTATCGAGTGCCTAACCCCTATCTCTCCCTGCATCGCTCCAGTAGGACATTGTGTTCTGCAAGTGTCACAGCCAACGCACCTTTCTGAAACCCTCACTATTCCAGCAATTTCGCCCTCCCTGTATGTTTTTAGTCCCGAAAGCTTAACCGAACTGGGCGAAAAAGTTCTAATTTTTTCAACCAGCTACACCACCCCCGTTCGTTTCCTAAATTTAACACGAAACCAGATAAAATTTATAATTTTTGCTACTATCTTCAAGAGTGGTAAGAATATTTAAAATTATATATCGAAAAACTCAGAACGAAACTATGGAAACTTTGCTCCCTAGCGAGATCAGAGACTACTTGCTCGGAGTGGACGACGAAGAGCTGTTCAGGATAGCCGACAAAGTCAGAGAAAGGTACACGGGAAAGAAGATATACCTCAGAGCGATCGTGGAGTTCTCGAACGTTTGCAGGAACGACTGCAAGTACTGCGGGATAAGGAGAAGTGCAAACGTCAGGAGATACGCAATGAGTGTGGAGGAGATAGTGAAGTGTGCTCACTACGCCGAAGACCTCGGCTACGGAACAGTAGTTTTGCAGTCAGGAGAGAATACTCTCTATGACAGTAAAATCCCGGAGATCGTAAGAGAGATAAAAGAAACGACGAAATTGGCCGTCGTTTTATCTGTTGGCGAAAAGAGCTTTGAACAGTACCTCGAATATAGACTTGCTGGAGCGGACAGGTACCTCCTAAAACATGAAACTTCCAACTCTGAGCTCTTTTACAGGCTCACGGGTAGGAGTCTGGAGAGAAGACTCGAATGCCTTCAAAATCTCATGGTCTTAGGATACGAGGTCGGATCGGGCAACATAGTGGGTCTGCCCGGACAAAGCGTTGATGACCTCGTGAAGGATGTTCTGATGTTCGCAGAGTGGGACTTCGACATGCTCGGAATAGGTCCCTTCATACCCTGTCCAGGAACGCCTCTCGAGCGCTTCCCTCCAGGGGATGTTATGCTCACCCTCAGAACGATAGCACTCTCGAGAATACTGACAAAGAATGCGCACATACCCGCCACTACGGCTGTCAGAACGGTATTAGGAGAAGACAAAGCTCACCTTGTATTCAGGTGCGGTGCGAACGTAGTGATGGGAAACGTGACGCCGGAGAAGTACAGGAGACTCTACAGAATATACCCCGGGAAGGTCTGCTTCTTTCAAGATCCCGAAAGCTGGCTGAACGAAATTAAGGAGCAAATAAGGGGTGCGGGATTGAAGCCAAGTGGAGAAAAGGGTGAAAGCCTAAAAAGAAAACAGAAAGCTACGAATCTTGAAAAAGGTCTCTATAGAGACACTCGCGAAGCGGAACTGAAAGGTCAGGACACTCGTCAACAAACCTAACCTTCAGCCCCCTCGCCAAGACCGCAGGCACGAGCTCGTCGGCCTCACCCATGAGTAGTTGAGAGGCTGAGGCAAGCATGTCTGCAATGTTCCTGAAAGTTGACTTCAGCTCCCTGCCGAATACATCTCTCCTCCCTCTCTCGTCGACGATTGCCTCAAAGCCACAGGCAGCGATAGCAATCCCACTCACACCCCTTCTGAGCGGAAGAATCCTGCTGTCGGAAATCACAACCCCAACTTTTCCCACAATCTTCTCGAGTTCCTTCCGCAAAGTTTTCGCGGACTTCACGGGATCTCTGGGGTACAGAACTGCAAAACCATTGGGGGCATTAGAAAAGTCTATCCCGGCGTTCGGGCACAGAATGCCGAACTTCAGGGTCAGTAAAAATCCACAACAACCGCCGAGAACTTTATCCGCTTCCCTCAGAACGAGTTCGGCCACTTTTTCATCCAGTCCGTACTTCCTCCCGATCTCTATTGCTCTCTCAGAGGGTTCTACTTCTGAAAGGTCAACGAGTCTACCCTCGCAGTAAGAGATGACCTTGCTCGAAACTATTACGATGTCCCCACATCTCGCGTTCCTCGAAAGAAGTCTAGCCAAGTTCTTCAGACTGAAGCCCGTAGATACCGGATGTTCCAACTTCACGGGCTCGAAAATGAGGGTCATGCAAACGGTTCTAGATGAAAGCTGATAAACCAATCGACAAATCGATCGTCAATCTCAAAGATTAATCGGAAACGTTATATATCCTCTAACTAAAGTGTATATGTGCGAATTAAAGTTTCTCTGTTAGCAAAAAAAGGAGAGATAGTGGACTTTAACCACTGTCGGGACCTTTCTAGAGTGATTAGAGAAGCCATACGCACTTCAAACCCCGAAATTTTCTCGGACCCTTCCTCAGAACTGTACACATTCAGCAGGCTGCTGGTCAAGAATAGAATGTTCAGGATAACGAGGGAGGGGATGAAGCTGCTCACAAACCAGCTTCACTTCTTCTTCTCGTCTGCGAGCAACGAGGTTTGCAAGTCCCTAGTAGAGGGGCTCGTCGAGCTGGAAGAGGTGTCCATCAGGGATGTCGTTCTCGAGGTTTCAGGAGTCGAGATAATAAGGGAAAGCAGGATCTCCAGCCGGGAAAAGTTCGTTACGCTCTCTCCAATAAACGCAGGAACGAACTTCAAAAGACCAGACTTTGAGGAGACTTTTACGAAAGACATTTTTAAAGAATTAAAAAAGAGATTCGAACTTTTAACTGGAGAGAGTGCTGATGGAATGTCGTTTAAAGCTCGAATTTTGAAGCTAAAACCAGTCAGAATAAAACTCGACTGGGGATACCTCAGAGCGTACCTCATGGTGTTCAATGCGGAGGGAAGTGAAAACCTGCTTAGAATTGGTTACACGACTGGATTTGGAAAAATGACCGACATGGGGTTCGGAATGGTCAAAACGACTTTGGGCAACCCTAAAACTGATAACGCTTAAATAATAATTCAAACAAATCGTAACATGGAAAGTGTTGACGAGGCGATAAAAGCCGGTAAAATTTCCGTTCTCGCAAATGTCGTGCTCACAATCGTCAAAGGCGTTGCAGGAGTTGCTGCCAATAGCACCGCTCTGGTGGCGGATGCTATACACTCTCTTATAGACATACTCAGCTCGGCCCTTGTTTGGATAGGAATAAAGATAGCCGATAGGCCTCCAGACGAAGAGCACCCGTACGGGCACTTTAAGGCTGAAAGTTTGGCAGAGCTCGGAGTTGGGGCAGTAATCCTCGCCACAGCTCTACTAATAATGTACGACGCAGTTCACGAGCTGATATCTGGAAAAGCACCGGAGTTTGAAACATACGCTCTCGCAGCAGCCCTGTTTTCAGCTGTCGTAAACGAGGTGCTCGCGAGGTATAAGATACATGTCGGAATGAAGACGAAGTCCAGTTCTCTGATCGCAGAGGGGAAGCATTCGAGAACGGACGTCATAGCAAGCTTAGCAGTCGTTGTCGGCTTTTTACTCGTTTACTTTGGCTACTGGTGGGCTGACGCAGTTGTAGCGATGGCAATATCCGTGTTGATAATGCAGATAGGTGGAGAGATTCTGAAGAACGCAATAGATGTGCTGATGGATAGAGTAGATGCCGAGACAGCTTTCAGGATAACGAGCTACGTGGAGGGAATCAGAGGTATAGAAAAAGTCGATTTCGTTGGAGTGAGAGGAACATGGAGGAATAAGATAGTGGAAGTTCACTTTACTGTCAGTCCTGGAACGAGCGCAGAAGAGATTGAAGCTATAATAAAGAGAATAGAAGACATAAAGAAAGAAATGCCAGAAATAAGGTCGATCATACCCGTAGTGAGGGTGAGCAGAAGCGTAAGAAAAGTAGCTGTACCTGTAGACGAGGAAGGAAATTACACAGGAGACCTGAATGCTCCGTACTTCGAAATCTTCGATATCAAGAAGAAGAGCAGGGTGAAAATAGTAAACGAGTATAGTAAAGCGGAAAGAAGGAAGGGGTACCTCATAGCGGAAATGCTCAAGCACGCTGGGGTTGACTGCGTAGTTCTCAGCAGAGTTGGAGAAGGGGCAAAGAGTCACTTAAAAAACATGGGGATAGTCGTGAAGCATGTGGAGGTGTCCAAAGACTTGGGAGTAGAAGACATCGTAAAACTCGTAGAAGAAGACATAAAAACGAACGAAAGTTATCTCCACACAACCTCGTAGTCATCCAAGTTTACGGCATCAACTCTCTCCCGAAAGTCCTTCAGGAGCTCCTCCACCATCTGAGAGGCTCTCTTTTTGCACTCTCCGCAGAGAAGTTCCCCGTTCCTACACATGCTCCTTATCTCCTCAAGTTCTCCGTCGTCTTCTATCAGGTGGATAGAAAAGAGTTCAAAGACTGCACACTTTTCCGGTTCTCCTCCAAGCCTTCTCTGCTCTTCAGCACTCCCTCTCCCACCTGTTATTGCCCTCTTCACTTTTTTTGCAGCAACTTCGGGCTCGTCGAAGAGAGATATGTAACTCTCAGGCTTGCTGCTCGACATTTTTCCTCCCGTGAGACCCGTGATAAAGCAGTGGTACGTCGAGGACGGAGGAATGAAGGCAAAACCTCCCATTTCAACCTCCTTTTCCCTGACAAACTCGACTATCTCCTCGTAATCTCCAAAAACGTCTATGTGCTCGGCGTAGCTCCTGAACTCAAAGCTAAGATCCTTTTCAAGTTTTCTAAGATACTCACCTCCCTTTCTGCTCCTTATTCTTACTCCACCCTCCAATTTTTCGAAGGCGAACAGACTCACTCTCGCAGCCAAGTCTCTTGTCAGCCTTATGTGAGGATCTTGATCTGCACCAACCGGGACGACTACCGGCTTGGGTCCTCCAAAGTCCTTAAGTTGCGGGTGCAGAATGTCAGCTGCTTGGATAGATGTTACAAACATCTTGGCAAGAGGTGTTTCCGGCGTGAAGCCGTAAATAGCCCTGAGCTCGCTCCAGTTAACCTCAGCCGAAAGCTCAAACGCGAGGTCCTTCACAGCCGAAAAGGAGGACTGGAAGTAAAGGATGGCCCTTTCAGGTTTGAGACCAAGAGCCGCGATGCTTTTCAGATACATCTCCCCTATTTCCCTTACCTTCTCCCAGCTCAGACCCCTCACAGCATGAGCTTCCATATCAGCTATGGCGACGTGGGCGAAGCCTCCAGCCCTCTGATGCCATACTATCTCATCCATGGTCATTTTGTGACCGAAGTGGGGCAAGCCTGACGGCATGAAACCCGACATCACGGCCCAAGGCTTTCCTTCCTTCATCGCCCGGACTATTCTGAAGTAATCCCTATGTCCGAAAATTATTCCCCTCCTCATAAGGTGCATCGGGTTCTCGATCTCCTCAATTACCTCGCTGAAAGGCTCTATTCCGAACTCCTTCAGAAGCCTTCCGTAGTCAATTACTCCACCGACCTCCCAAGGGGTGACTACCATGTCAGCCATATTGCTTTCCTTATTCATCGCCATGCAGTTTAACGGGCAGTATTTGGAGTTTTCCTAACGAATTTTCCCATTTCCAGCAAACGTAAAGGAAAAATTACACATTATAAAAACTTCATTGCGAACTTTATTGCAAGGATGTAGAAGATTATTCCAAGTATTTTCTTAACGTGCTGTGGTTTCAAATAGCGGTGAGTGACGTAACCAGCCGAGTAGCCTGCGAAAACGGCAGGTATCGCTGCAGATAATATGAGTGGCCAGTTAACACCTCCAAGCTTCCAGTAAGCGAGGAAGCTCGTAAACGAGCTGAAGGGTACGCTTAACGCTGTCACGGTCGTTATTACCTTGGGGTCAAAGCCGTAAAGTATCAGCATCGGAGAGATTAGGCCCCCTCCCCCAATTCCCAGCAGTCCGGAAACAAAGCCGGCGAGAGCTCCGACTATGGCAGGAACGAGAATAGGGCTATCGTTCCTGTAGCTTTCCCTCTTTTTTGGAATAAACACCATTGTCCCTGCGAAAAACAGGAAAGCCGTGAAAGCAATTCCAACTACCTTCTCCGGTACGGCAAACGAGACGTAGGCGCCTACAGGAGCGAAAAGTATGGAGGTCACAACCACAGGTAGAGCTAACCTGTAGTTAACCTTCCCGTGCTTCACGTTGTGAACGGTTATAGAGGCTGTTGATATGAAGTTCGTAAACAGGCCAGTCGATCTGGCTATTGGAAAAGGTACGCCTATGAAGACGAGTATCGGAATTAAGGCTACTGCCGAGCCGAGACCGCCCAGTCCAAACACGAACGCCGTTACAAAGGCCACCGCTGCTATGAGTATCAACGAAGGCATAACGCGAGGTCTTTGGTGGAACATATATACTTTTCCAATCTTATCCGTTTTTAGTTTAATCTTTAAACCAGGAAAAAGATTAAATAAAAAATGAGGTAAGAAAAAACATGGTCAAAGCCGTTATCGTTTGTTGTGAAAAGATCAGAGACACGATATGCAAGGGTTGTGCGAGGTGCTTCAAGGCAATAGCAGACAAGGCAGGAAAGTTCGGGGAGTTTGATGAAGTACAAATAGTCGCATGGACAAGCTGTGGTGGCTGTCCGGGCTTAGTGATTCCAAAGCTGAACAACCTCGACCTCGTTTTGAAGCAGATAGGTGTTGACTACGATGTCGTCTTCATAGCTTCTTGCATAGTCAAGGCTGTGAAGACGGGATACTGCAGGATAGACATCGAAAAGCTCGCGAAGGACATAGAAGAAGAAACGGGAAAGAAAGTCGTAATAGGGACAAAGCCCCCAGAGTACTAACTCGCTACTATTTTCTAAATTTTTTGCAGTTACTTAGACTGTCGGCGAAGAGAAGAGACGACAGAAACGCTAATAACTTCAAAAGAGATAGCAGGAACTTGGCTGGTGGTAGTTTGAGTGCCAGTGTGAGAGTGGGCAAGTTCGCTTTTGCTGCGGCATTGAACGCTCTTATCGCCGCAGTGATGTACCATTACTACTTAATTTCTAGTAGCTCCGCTCTCTTCGCCGAGTTCGTTCACAACGCCTGTGACTCTCTCTGCATAGCGGTTGCGACCCTCGCCTCTGTCGTTTCGTCCATTGAACCAAAGAGAAGCAGCTACAGGTACACAAGAGCAGAAACGCTGACGGCCCTATTCAACTCTGCAATAGTAGCACTAGCGGCAGTAACGATAGTGTCCCGGCTCAGGGTTGCGAGAGTAGCTGGAAGCTATATGGTATTAGCGGCCTCTTTCGCAGTTCCTGCTAACCTAACTGGATACGCAGTTCTCAGAAAGGATCCAAGTCTGAACGCAAAAGCTGTCAGGCTCCACCTGTTGATAGATTGTGTTCTCTCCTCGGCCATAGTAGCTGCAGGTTTTGCAGCATCCTTCGGTGCGTACTGGGTAGATGCAGCAGTAGCCGGAGTTATAGCGGTGCACATGCTCTTACACAGCCTGAAAGTCGCAAAGAAGAGTGTCAGCATCCTCATGCAGCTACCACCAGAGCACGTGAAGGTCGAAGAAGTAATCAGAGAAATAGAGAACGTACCGGGAGTAAAAAACGTTCACCACGTGCACATCTGGCAGCTCGACGAGTTTGGAGTTCACTTCGAGTGCCATCTGAAGCTCGACTGCGAGTTAAAGCTGAGAGAAGCCGATGAAGTCAGGAGGAACGTAGAGGAACTATTAAAGGAGAAGGGCATAAATCACACAACGATTCAGGTGGAGTGTTCGTGCGATGGTTTCTGCTCCTTCAGTAGAGCCTTGCAAGTGTCTTCCCAGCAATGTAAGTTACAGTAATTACTGCCATCGCTATGCCCGTATTTTCAGCTACCTCCTTTGCCGGATTTCTCCTGTTCTGTCTCGCGTTGAAGTAACTGAAACCCGCTATCAGTGCAAACCCCCAGAGGACGCTCGCAACTATTGCCTCGCTCAGGTCGAGGAGAAGTACTGGAATTGTGAAGCTCATAGCAAACGTGAACTTCGAGATTAGCGTGAACAGTGTTGCTGTCCAGACCTCCTTGGGATTCTTACCCTCACTCTCCTCCGAAATGTGAATGCCAACAGAATCCGAAAACGAATCGGCTATGGCTATGGCAAGTATGGAAGCGAGAACTGCAAGCTTGGAGTTAGTCGTTGCGTCTATTCCCACCATCATTCCAAGGGTCGTGATAACTCCGGATGCGAGACCAAAGCTTATGCCCTTCCAAGCTCCCTTCCACGAAGCGTTTTCCATGAGGTCTGTGGTAGGCCTGAGCTTTTCAGCTTTCCTTTTCTCACTATAAACCTCCCCAACCGAACTGAGTTTTCTAATATCCACCCAGTTGCAGTGTGGCAATAAAAGTAACGAAAAATCGTTACTAATTTTTCTTCACTAAACTGCGGTTAGCGTTCCACTAGATTCACCCAAAAATAATATATTCTGAAAAATCTTCAAGAAGTGTCCGGTAAGACGGGGGTGCGAGCTTGTACCTCTACCCGGTGGAGGTTATCGCCGACACATATGTGAGTAGAGTTGGAGGGTGTAGTGCTGAACTTGGGAAGGGTGAAATAGGCATAAACATAAACGCCCTCACGGCAAACACATCTCTTATAGCCGGAGAGAGCAAGGCGAGGTTGAAGTTCTTCGACTCGAACTATCCGTTCTTCCTAAGGAGAAAGTATAGAATAGTCGGGCTTGAGGAACACATGGATGGATACGAGCTGTCGGAAAACGGGGAGGTCGTTTTCAGCGAAGAAGAGTTTCAGAGTGAGTTTGAGGGTAGAGAGGTGATAATAAACGCAGTCGAGGACTTCAGAATTGGAGACGACATGAGCAAGGTCATCAAGGCAATGAGAGAGAGAATAAGGAATATGGAGCTTTGAAAATGTCGCAGCCATACGAGAGACTGGATAGCAGAAAGAAGAAGAAAAAGGTCGTGAAGAACGCTGCGAGGTTTTTCGGATTTGAAGAGAAATTAAAGAGAGAAGAATTCAAGCTGAAAGGTAAAGAAGTCTTCATGATCTCGAGAGAGCTTGAAGAAGTTCTGAAAAAAATTAGAGTTGAAGATAAGTTGGTGTGTGCGGGAATAAAGGTGGGAGAGGTTGGAAAGAAATTCAGATTCACTCTCGAGGGGGCGTTCTTCCTCGCGAAAAAAGAAAAGAAAAAAGTTTACATTGACGAAAAGGCCGAAATGCTCTTTCTTTACGGCAGGGACGTTTTCTCGTCCTCGATAGAGAAAGTCAGCAGAGACGTGAAGGAGAATGACACCGTCTTCGTCTGCAATAGGTTTGGGGATGTCATAGGAATCGGAAGAGCGAGGTTTGATATAAAAGAAATAGCAAGAAAGGGAGAAAGAGTTGCCGTGGAGAACCTCGTGGACAGAGGAGAGTACTTGAGGAAGGAGAAACTCTACGCCTCATTCTGAACGGGTTCGTGTTGTTGAGTTATTTTTCTGCCGGCGTTTGCCGTGTTTATAGTCCGTTGAGAATTAGCCTCGTTCAGGTTTTCTCTACGTCGCGGATGTAGTAGAAACAGACGACTGTAACGCTAATTAGTGATTGTGCCAAAAACAGGTGAAAACAAAATTAAATAAATTAAAAAATTTTAAATAGCCTTTTCGCCTCTCTCCCCCGTTCTGACTCTCACCACGTCCTCTATCGGAATGATGAATATCTTTCCGTCTCCGACATTTCCCGTCCTTGCGTAGTCTGAGATTATCGTTATAACATCGTTAACTTCCTCGTCTGTTACAACGAGCTCTATCTTGACCTTCGGCAGGAGGTCTATCTCCATAACTCGCCCTCTGAACTGCAATTGCATACCCTTCTGCCTGCCTCTGCCCCTGACGTCAGTTACAGTCATGCCGTAGAAGCCTCTCTTTTCAAGCGCCTCCTTAACATCCATGAACTTCTCAGATCTTATTATAGCCTCTATCTTCTTCATTCCTTACCACCCCTGATGCTGAACGGCAATCCAGTTTCTGTGCAGACGAAGTTCGGATATGCAACCGTCGCGTGCTCGGTTATGTCGAGACCGATTATCTCCTCCTCTGGGCTCACTCTGATACCCATGGTCTTCTTGAGTATCCAGAAGAGTATCAGTCCGCATCCGAAGGCCCAAGCGAAGTTAACCGCAGCGCTGATGAGCTGGCAGAGGAAGAACCCCGGATTCCCGTAGAGTAAACCTGTAACATGAGGTCCGGCAGTTGTGTAAACGCCATATGTGCCGTCGGCGAATATACCCAAGGATATGAGACCCCAGGTACCGTTGAAACCGTGGACAGCAACAGCACCAACCATGTCGTCTATTCCGTGGTTCTCGAGGAACCAGTAGCCGTAGCAGACTATGAACCCCGCAACTATGCCTATCACCACAGCCGCCCAAGAGTTAACCCAAGCACAGGGCGCTGTTATAGCGACGAGTCCTGCGAGAGCTCCGTTGCATGTCATGCCGACGTCTGGCTTACCGTTCTTGACCCAAGTTATGAACATCGCAGTCGCCGCTGCAGCAGCTCCAGCGAGGTTGGTGTTAACAGCTATCACTGCAATTCTGAGCTCGTGCGCTGAGAGTGTGGAACCGGGGTTGAAACCGAACCAGCCGAACCAGAGTATGAATGTTCCAAGAACCGCGTAGGCTATGTTGTGTCCCGGTATTGGCCTTGGATTGCCGTTCTCGTCGTACTTACCTATCCTCGGTCCGAGCATTATGCAAGCTGCCAAAGCGATGTAACCACCTATCGCGTGAACAACTCCACTGCCTGCAAAGTCAAGAGCTCCGTAGCCACCTCCGAGCTTGACCATGAACGGTGCAGAGCTAAGCCATCCACCACCCCAAAGCCAGTGACCGTATATCGGGTAGATTATCGCGGAAATCACTGCGCTGTATATTACATAGACCGAGAACTTCGGCCTCTCAGCAATCGCACCGCTGACTATAGTTGCTGCAGTCGCGCAGAACACGAGTTCGAAGAACCATATAGCCATGGTTGAGACATCGTAAGCCTTTCCAGCCAAAAACCAGCCCGTGGTTCCTATTATTCCGAGGTTGTCGCTAGGCCAGTTCGCACCCATCATTATGGCATAACCCATGACCCAGAAGGCGAGAGAACCTATGACATAGTCTATGAGGTTCTTCATCATGACGTTGGCGACGTTCTTAGTTCTAGCAAACCCTGTCTCTACGAGAGCGAATCCAGCCTGCATGAACATGACGAGGAAACCACAGATCAATGTCCACGCGAAGTCCACTGGCCAGCCGGGGTGCTCCTTGAGAGTCTTTGCACCTGTCGCGTCTCCCTGCATCAGTGGAGATATTGCGAGAGTTGGCGCTGCTGTCACGAGCAACAGCAGGCTCACTATCGCTATCAGGATTACAGCTCTCCTAACTCTCTCACTCATCCCACCACCGGACGCACGATATGCCACAGTTTTAAAAAATTTTTTAATGATACGGCATAATAGCTAATAATTCTTCATACAATTTCATCGGACTTAAGAAATCTTTCAAAGAGAGTGGAAAGTTTCGAAAGATGATTAACAGAAGTGATTAGGAACAAATCCATGGAGTGCGAACTTGTCAGCCAAAAAAGAGATATGTTATTCTTATTTTTCTTGAACATTACAGGGGGTAGGTCAGAATTGGCAATAAAGGCAAAGAACCTAGAAAAGTCATTCGACGGTAAAAAAGTCCTGAACGATATTTCCTTCAGCGTTAAAAAGGGTGAGGTTTTTGGATACCTTGGACCTAATGGTGCAGGAAAGACAACTACTGTCAGAATCCTCACAGGCTTGATAAAACCAGATAGAGGAGAAGTCTTCGTTTGTGGCCGTAACGTGTCAAAAGAGCCAGTAAAAGTAAGAGAAAAAATTGGAATCCTACCAGAAGTCTCAAACGTTTATCCGGACTTGACGGCATGGCAGAACCTTATGCTTGCTTCGCAGCTCTACGGGTTGGAAAAGAAAGTTGCTGAAAAGAGGGGAGAAAAGCTCCTGAAAGAATTTGGGATTTATGGAGTTAAAAACTCGAAGGTCAAAACGTTCTCAAAGGGTATGAAGCAGAAGTTGATGTTCTGTATGGCTCTAATTTCCGAACCCGAGGTAATTTTTCTGGACGAACCAACATCTGGTTTAGACGTGGCAAGTGCAAGGATGCTCAGAGAAAAAATTCTGGAAATGAAGGACCTCGGAACTACTGTTTTTCTTACATCTCACAACATGAGCGAGGTAGATGTGCTCTGCGATAAGGTTGCTATAATTAAAGGTGGAAAAATAATAGCCAAAGATACACCAGACGGCATAAAGGAACTTGTAGGTGGAAGCGTTGCAGTTGAAGTTAAATTTGAAAACGGATTTGGGAATGGAGTTGAACTAAGCAAACTTAGGGGCAAAAAGGCAGGGGATAGGTACGTCATCTACACCACCGATCCAAACGAGACAATATGTCAAATAGTTGAGTTCGCCAAGAAAAAGAGAGTTAGAATAATCTCGATAAATACAAGATCTCCCTCTCTTGAAGACGCTTTTCTCAAAATCTTGGGGGAGATAGTGTGAAAGCTTTGGCCATAGCAAAAAAGGATGTTTTAGTGTACTACCTAAAGGGTCCAGTCGTTATATTTGGTATCCTGCTACCAATATTCCTGTTCTTAGCTTTCTGGATTGGTAGACACCTACAACTAAACTTCCTAATAGCAGGTCTAATAGCAATGACTGTGTTTTTCTCCTCGACTTCTGTCTCACCGGTCATAGCCCCATGGGAAGGACAGATGAGAACACTTGAGAGACTTTTAACATATCCCATTGACGTCAAAACCGTAGTACTCGGAGACGTAATAGCATCATCAATCTTCGGAATTTTGCTCACAACAATCCCCATCGCAATAGCATTTGCCTTAGGCCTAAGCATTAACCCCCTAATAGCAATAGGAGTGATAATCTCGGCCATATGTTTCTCAAGTCTTGGCTTGCTGTTCTCAGCTTATCCCTCAAACATACCAGCGACAGTTATGATGATATCTGCATTGGTCAGATTTCCGATGATATTTATAAGTGGGATATTTATCCCCTTAAACAAGTTACCCGAATTTGGTAAAGTTTTAGCTTACCTCTCTCCACTGACCTACTTCACAGATATATCAAGATTTTGTCTCGGATTGAGAACATTTTTCCCCGTTTACTTAGATTTTACCATTTTGATAACGTATACTTTACTGTTTTTTATCTTATCTGTTAAGCTTCATGAGAGGGCACTGTTGAGGAGATTATAATTAAATTTATTGATATCTTAAAATAATTTCTTACTTAAATATTACAGCAAGTATATACACTCTGTAAAAAACGAGTTCCACCAAGCCGTTAATGGCCATGTTCTCAAACTCCCTTCTGACTATCTCAAGAAACTTTCTCCTATAGGCCTCGTCAACTCCATCAGCTTTTTCGTAAAATTTCGGGTTTAGGTAAGCAGCAACAGCTCCAGAGTTGAATATCTTAAGTAGCTCCTCGGGCGTGTGTCTCGTTACAACCTTCTCGATCCTGCAGTGCTCAACTTCAAACCCATGCCTCTCGAAGAGCTTTATGTACTCCTCCTCACTGTCGAGGAAAAACCAGGGACTTCTAAAGTGCTTGAAGATTTTCCCTATCTCAGAGTTTCTGACGGCTTCAACTGCCCTGAGAAAAGTGGGCGAGTAGTCCTTTCTCGCAGGAGCCTGAACTCCAACCTTACCTCCATCCCTCAGGCAGGCTTTAAACCTCTCGAGAGCCCTATCGGCATCGAACCACTGAAAAGACGAGTTCGAAAAGATGATGTCGAACTCGTTCTCGAATTCTAAGTCCTCAACTCTCATGACGTAAAACTCGACCCCCTTAACCCTCTTTTTTGCTTCCTCTATCATTTTTCTTGAGCTGTCGATTCCAACGATTCTACCCTTCGTTATTTCTCTTATCACTGCCGTAAGGGCTCCGTTACCGCATCCAGCGTCGAGAACATCGTCTTTTTCGCCAATTCTCAGCAGTTCGATCAGCCTAATCCCAGCGTTTTTCTGAACTATCGCTACTCGGGAGTATTCTCTGGCAACTTCGTCGAAGTTCACGAACTGAATTAAGTTCAGAAAGTTTAAAATTTTTCAACATTAAAAATGGACTCGACTTGCAGATCTATCAAGCTCGTAGTGGACTATCACGACGCACTGGTCTGCCTGGAGGCTGATAGGAGATAGAGAGACCGTGACGTCTGCGTAAGCCTCTACGATCTTTTCATCTTCCTCGCTCAAGCCGAGGTGATCGCCCAAGACGAACGCAAGCTTTTTCCCGAACTTCACGCTTCTGATGTCCTCTCCATTTTCTTTCAGGTAGTAAATTCTATATCCACCATCTTCAAGCTCTGAAAGTACGTCTTTCAGGTTCTTTCTGGCAACGTAAATTCCAGGAGTGCTCCTAACCCACCCAATCTGCTCTCCAGATTTAAAATTTACTGATAAAGCTTTTCTTATCAGACCTCCAATGTTTCTCTCATCCGGAGCCATGTACCTCACTTCGTTCCCCTTGACGAGAATTGCCTTTGGAGGGTCAGGCTCTCCTTTCAGAACTGCTATGGCCATCGAATCTTTTCTGACTCCGTGAGAGACGAATATCACTTGGGCGATGAACCTACAAACTAAGTCCATCCTGCCGGCACTTCCCGGCATGTCGTTGAGGTTAAAAGGAGCGGTTGTTGCCTTACTACATACGATAACGAAAACGCGATCTATTTCAGAAAAAATGCTTGACATAAAAGTAAAAGGAAAAACTACTCAACCGGCTTTCTCCTCTTCTTCGGCATGCACTTTTCGCAAACAGGCACAACTTCAACGTAGTTCTTGTACATACCCCTCCTCCACACTCCTATGTAGTGAAGGTGTTCGAAGCACGTGGGCTTCTTGCAGATCGAGCATCTCCTCCAAGTCTTTCCTTCGTCCTTAGCTCTGAGCTCCTTACCGCATATACCACACTTCAGCTCTTCCGCCATCGCTATCACCTCACTCGGATTCCAGTTCCTTTACTCCGTATTCGGCTATCACCCTCGCGAGGTCCGCTGCCGTGAATATCCCCTCGACCTCCTCCGTCTCCTCGTTGAGGATTACGAGTCTCTTTATCTTCATGTCAGCCATTATCCTCGCGGATTCAACTATGTCGTAATCGGGAGTCACGACGATGAGAGGAGCGGAACAGTACTTACCAATCTCCTCGTTGAGGTTCCCTTCGAGCAGAACCTTCGACAGCAAGTCTCTCTCGGTGAATATGCCGTAAGGCTTTCCGTCTTTTGTAACCAGCACACATCCTATCTTTTTCTCACCCATTATTTTGCAAGCCTCTATAACGGGCGTCTTGTGGTCAACGGACACAACATCCTTAACCATTACGTCACCTATTTTCATGATTTGTCCTATGATTACAAAAGGATAAACAGTTTTCGGTTTTTGCTCATTCTCGCCTTCCACTTTGCCACTTCGTATTCGCATCAACTCAACTTACAATCCCGGCGCAGAGGCACAAAAGTACAAAGGTAAAGGTTTATAAAACTCTGGGAGAAGTTCGGATTATGCCGAAGAAGAGGGAAGCTCCTCCCCTGATGTCCTCCGCAGGTATAATGAGGTACTTCGAAGAAGAGAGAACACAGATACAGATAAGCCCAAAGAGCGTAGTAATATTCGGGTTCGTCATGGGTTTCCTTGTGCTGATACTCAACGCCTACTACGGGCTGTGGCCCAAGTAAGGCGAAAGGGAGTGTCAAGGGCAAACTGCTGCTAAGTTGTTCAACAACTCAGTAAAACCAGTTTAAAAAACGAAAAGAATAGATGACAGAAAAACTTCTTGTGTTCGTTGGCAGATCTAACGTTGGGAAATCAACTCTATTTTCTGCCCTTTTTGGAGTAAAAGTTAGAAAGGGTAAGAGACCCGGAACAACCATAAAACCGAATTTTTTCAGAGCTGGAGAAGTCCTGGCAGTTGACTTACCCGGATACGGATACATGAAGGGTATCAGCTGGGAGTTCAGTGAGAAGGTGAGAGACTTTATTGTTCACTATGTAGAGGAAAACGCCAAATCGATAGTGCTCGCTATTCAAGTGATAGACCTCCCAGCTTTCAGGGAGATAGTTGAGAGGTGGGAGGATAGGGGAGAGAAGCCGATAGATGTGGAGATGTGTGAGTTTCTAAAGGAAGTTTGCAAAAACGTCGTAGTGGCTGCGAACAAGATAGACAAGCTTGACAGAAAAGAAGTTGAGGAGGAACTCGAATACGCAAGGAGAAAGTTAGACGCTGAAGTTATACCCATCTGTGCAAAAAAGGGAAATATCAGCTCTCTGAGAAATAGGATAACCGAAATACTGAGAAAAGAGGGTGCTAACGTCTCTTTTAGAGCGAGCAGGTGAGAACACGTAAGGCGAGTAGATCAGGAAACAAAGTAAGGGAAAATCAAAAAATCAGCAGACCGTGCAAGCTATCTGCCTGAGCTTTCCTATCAACTTCTCCTTCTTTCCATTTCCAACCTCAACGAGGGCATGCTCTAGCACTTCATCTATAGTCGAGACTGGGACTATCTCTATCCTCCCCTCGTGTTCCGCATCGAGCATTACATCGTCAACGTTGTCCTTCGGAATTATAACCTTCTTCAGCCCCGCCTGAATCGCGGCCTCTATCTTTTGAGTTACTCCACCAACGGGCAGCACCTCACCCTTCACAGACAAACTGCCAGTCATGGCAACGCTCTGATCGACCGGTATTCCCTCTATGGCTGAGATTACAGCAGTCGCTATGCTTATACTCGCAGAATCTCCTTCAACTCCCTCGTAAGTTCCAACGAACTGTATGTGAACATCCCTGCTTGAAATGTCCTTGCCTGTGAACTTCTTTATTATCGCCGAAACATTCATCACTGCCTCCATAGCTATCTCCTGCAACCTGCCAGTCGCTATTACTCTACCTTCAGACTTGCTCATCGCCGGAGTGACTTCAGCTATTATCGGTAGCACTATTCCAGCTGACTCCCCTATCACAGCCAAACCATTGACCCTACCAACTACCTCACCTTCGGTCATAAATAATCTGTAATCTTTTCTTCTTTCGATGTACCTGTCGGCTATCTGCTCCTCTATCGTCTTAGAGACCTTCTTTGCTGCGATAACGTGCTTCTGAGTGACGATTTCAGCCCCCTCGCTCCTCGCTATGTCTCCAGCCGTTCTCACGAGACCTCCAAGCTCTCTAAGCCTGAGAGTTAGCCTCTTCCTCCTGCCAGCCCTCCTCTTCGCCTCTTTTATTATCTCAGCCACCGCCGCTCTGTCGAAGTGTGGTATCTTCCCGTCTCTCACGACTTCTTGAGCAACGAAGCGAACGAGCTTTCTCCTGTTCTCTGGAGTGTCGGGCATCGTATCGTTCATGTATATCTCGTAACCGTAACCCTCTATCCTGCTCCTCAGAGCTGGATGCATGCCCATTAGAGCGTCGAGGTTTCCTGCTGCGACGAGTATGAAGTCGCAAGGAACAGGTTCTGTCCTCACCATGGCTCCGCTCGACCTCTCACTCTGGCCGGTAATCGGGAACTTCTTCTCCTGCAGGGCCGTTAGAAGCTTCTGCTGAGACTCTATAGTCAGAGTGTTTATTTCATCTATGTAGAGTACTCCCTTGTGGGCTCTGTGTATAGCTCCGGCCTCAACTCTCTCGTGAGCTGGGGTTTCAAGTCCGCCACTCTGGAAGGGGTCGTGCCTCACGTCTCCAAAGAGGGCTCCAGCGTGAGCTCCGGTAGCGTCCTCGAATGGGGCTGTCTTCTTGTCCGCGTTGTTAACGAGGAGCTTCGGAACGTTTCTCTCCTCCTTGGGCATCATGTACCTCGCGACAAGGAAGAGCATAGCTGCTGCTATGATTCCCCAGATCATCTGGCCTTCGAGAGCAGCGTAAAGGATTATGAACATCAGAAGCATCATTAAGAAGAAGTTCCTCGCCTGAGCTTTCTTCATAGCCTCCTGCTTGTAGGCTTCGACAATCTCCTTGCCCTTTCCAGCCGGGACTGTCCTTATCTTCGGCTGGTTCGGATCGTCAGGGTTAGGATAGACAAGAATGTCCTCGAGGTCTTCCTTCGGCAAAAGCTCAGCCATCGCCTTTGCGAGCATCGATTTACCCGTTCCGGGCGAACCTATCAGCATCACGTGCCTTTTCTGCACCGCAGCTTTCTTTATCGCCTCGACGGCGTGATCCTGACCAATAACCTGATCTATGAGTTTTTCAGGTACCTTGATTTCAGCCGTAGTCTTGAAATCCAAGCCTCCCACAAGCTCGTCAACATCCGAGTTCAGAACGAACTCTTCTGAGGAGCTTACATCTGTTTCATCTGCCATGCTGAAAAGAGTTAGTGTGAAAGAGTTTTAAATAAGTTTTTCATGGGAGTTTCAGAATTTCGTAACGGCTGAAGGGTATAAAACCTCAAAAACCAAATAAAGTCCCAGTCGAGTTCACCGGAAGTGAAGCTGTGCGTACTTTACTCGGGCGGGAAGGATTCGAACCTCGCACTTTTAAAGGCCGCAGAAAGTGGGCATGAGGTAGTTTGCCTGCTCTCACTCAAGCCAGTCTCAGCAGACAGCGAGGTCTTTCACTACCCCAACGTGGAGCTAACACATTTGCAGGCGAAGGCGATGGACATTCCTCTGATAAGCGTGGAGTGCGGAGATGAGGAAGAGGGGAGTCTGCTCGCACTGAAAGATGGGCTTAGAAAGGCAAAGGATTTTGGGGTTGAGGGCGTCGTTACCGGAGCAATAAGATCAACCTATCAGGCTTCTCGCTTTCAGAGGATCTGCTACACCCTCGACCTCTGGTGCTTCAATCCCCTCTGGCTGAGAGATGAGGTGTCCATACTCAGAGAGGTTGTAGAAAGGAAGTTCGAGGTCGTGATAGTGAGAGTTGCAGGGATTAAGAGGAGCTTTCTCGGCAGAAGAATCGACGAGAGCATGATACGAGAGCTAAAAAAGCTAAAAGGTTATGTAAATCCGGCTGGGGAGGGCGGGGAGTACGAGACACTCGTGCTCAACATGCCACTGTTCAGGAGGAGAATAGTTATAGAAGACTTTGAAATTGTTGGAAAGGAGATAGATGCGATGATGGTCGTGAAAAAGGCGAGACTCATTCCAAAGTGAGACTATGGTAGCCATAATTTCCCTCTGCAAGCACAGACTCCACGAGGAAGAGTTCGTCAAACCTGTCGTTGAGATAGCTAGAAAAGTTGCAGACATAGAGATCACCAGAGTATCGGAAGATGTAGATAATAGGAAAATCAGGAAAAGGCACAAAGGTGCAATCGTCTGCGGAACAGCCCTAAAGGACTTCGACTACCTCCAGAAAGACTTTTCATGGCTACTCGACTTCGAGTTTGTACTCGGCATCTGTGCAGGATATCAGGTTCTCGCAAGGCTCTTCTCCGCAAACATCTCCAGAATCGAGAGGATAGGTGTTCATGAGGTGATCTGCAAGCGAGAGAATCCTCTTTTCGAGGGGAGATTTAGGGCGTACTTCCTCCACGAGCTCGCATTGAGCATAAAGGATGTTCTAGATGTGTTCGAAGTTCTCGCCGTATGCGAAAACGAGGTGGCGGCTTTCAAAGTTAAAAGTAAAGAATTTTACGGAGTGTCGTTCCACCCAGAGGTTTTGAGCCCTGAGATAATTGAGAAGTTTGTCGAGTTATCAAGCGAGAGAAGTTAAACAAAATTCCGAGTTACAGTCTTACTATTAAACAAATAACATCAAAATTTTAATGATTCGAAACTTATTTATGATGTTGGAGTATTCAGAATTGCATGAGGACTAAATTTCGATATGTGTTTCTTGCGTTAATAGTAGTCGCCGTATCAGCAACTTTTCTGGGGTGCTCGAACAAGCTGACAGCAAAAGACGTAGCTAAGATTGCTGTGGAGAGAATCGAGAGCATAAAAACGCTGAAAGCGAGAATATACATGAGAGGAGAGCAGAACGACACAGTGTACTGGGTGATGAAGAAACCTGACAAGTCCTACGCAAGGCATGCCAACGGTTACACGATTATACTAAACGGGACGAAGGAGTGGGACTACATACCCGAAAAGAAGGAGTGGATCTGTTACAGAGTTGAAAGGATATCCGTGCTTAACGGAGAAGCCGCATACAAGAGCATACTGAGGCTTTTAAGAAATAAGGACATCAGACTTCTTGGAGAAAAAGATGGGTGCTATATTCTTGAAGTAAGACAAAACAACACCACCATGGAAGTCTGGATAAGCAAGAAACTTGAGTTCCCCGTGAAAGTTGTGGGTTACAAGAACGGGAAATTCGCTGGAGTGATCGTTTTCAAGGACGTGGAAATAAATGTGCCGGTTAACGATTCCCTGTTCTACCCCAAGGGTGGAAAAATAGTGAATGCAAGCAAGCTCGTGGATCTTGAGATCCAAACTGCTAAAACTGGGGAGATTAGCCTGAAAGAGATTGAAGGAGAGTTTGGTGTCAAACTGTTCGTTCCGAGCGTTAAAGGTCTGAAGTATGAGGGAGGGATGTACTATTCAAACGTCGAAAGCATGTTTGTATCCTTCGACCTCGTGCTTAACTACGAGATGAACGGGCACAATGTTTCACTTGATGAGAGCTATCCCTGCGGAAACGTAACGTTCGAATCTCCCGCACAGTTAAGAGGGGCTGTTACATATAGTGGACTAAAAGTGAAATACTTCGTCAACGTCCAGAGTGGAGGAAACGAGTGCAACATGACGTTTTTCCAGACAAAAAACTACACTGTTACGATCACGTCAGATCTCCCGGTTAAGGAACTGTTGAGAATTACGGAGTCGGCGATATCAAACGGTTTGAGTTCGAATGCGCCTCCTATAAAAGTGAACGCCACAATATTTTACCAAATACACAAGAGCGTCCTAGCAGATTCCATCCAGAAGTACTTCA